>Ga0080004_1121660_pt1 | contig 41497 bp, 45 predicted proteins | sample WasSprMetagenome_FD_69207 | JGI IMG/M metagenome (GOLD analysis project Ga0080004, IMG submission 69207) | Sulfidic aquatic microbial communities from Washburn Spring, Yellowstone National Park, USA - WS (SPADES assembly) (version 2) | ecosystem: Environmental > Aquatic > Thermal springs > Hot...
GAAAGGCCGACGCGCCCCCCCCCAGCCCCCAGTGCTCCGCGGGGACCGAAACCGGTAACACCAGATTAAGTTCGCCCCATCAAATCCGGTTCCTGCCGTCGAAGACCTCCGGCCCGGGGTAGCGTGTGCGCCCGTAACCTTTCAGGCTCGCGGCCGCGGCACGCGCGGCCAGCCGGCCGCACACCTCCAAGGGATAACCGCGCAAAACGCCCGCCAGAAAGCCGGCGTTGAAGACGTCCCCGGCACCCGTGGTGTCCACTACCTCAGCTGGCACCGGCGGGACCGCCCACTCCCGCCGGGCCGTGAAGATGGTGGCCCCCAGGGCGCCTCGCCTCACAACCACCACTTCCGGCCCGAACCCCAGCAACTCCCGGGCCCCCTCCTCCCACTCCCGGCCCGTCAGCATGGCCACCTCTTCCGCCGTGGCCAGCAGGAAGGCGGTGCGCCGCAGGAGACCCTCGAGGGCCGCCGCGCCCAGGCGGGCGTAAATTTCGCCCGGGTCCAGGCTCACCACTACCTCCGGCGGCAGGGCGGCCACGGCCTCCTGCTGGACCAGGCGCGGTCCGGGCCCCACCAGGGAGGAAAGATGCACCAGGCGGGCGCCCCCCAGAACCCCAAGGTCCACCTCCGCAGGTTCCGGGTCCCAGTCGGTGCCCGGAAAAACAAAAATGCACCGGTCCCCCTCGGGTCCCAGTACCACCAGGCTACACCCGGTGCGCCCGGCGCGCACCACCCCGCGCAGGTCCAGGCCCGCCATGGTGCGTAACACAAAGTCCCCGTCCTCGTCGGCTCCCACCCGGCCCACGACGCCCGCCCTCAGGCCCAGGCGGGCGCAGGCCACGGCGGTGTTGGCCGCGGAACCGCCCCCCTCCCGCGCCACCAGCCGACCTTCGGAGGAGAGCAGCGCCAGCACGTGCGGCAGTTCTTCCCGGGGCAACACCGCCTCCCGACCGGGAATCGCCTCCAGGCCGGCACGCCACAGCAGTCCGAGGTCCGCCACGCGGTAGACTAGGTCCAGGTTCAGGGCCCCGAAACCAACCAGGTCCAGACGGGTCATGCGAATTCTACCGCCGGCTCCCCGGCCACGACCTCGCCGATGACCCAAGCCCCCTCGCCCTGCCCGCGGAGTTCCGCCACCAGATCCGGCGCTTGGGCGGCCGGGACCACGAGCACAAAGCCCACGCCCAGGTTGAATACCCGCCGCATCTCCTCCTCGGCCACCCGGCCCGCCTCCCGGATGAGCCCGAATACGGGCGGCTCGGACCAGGACCCGCGCCTCAGCAGCACCCGCGTGCCCGGGGGGAGAATGCGCACGATATTTTCGGGCAGCCCGCCGCCCGTGATGTGGGCCATGCCCCGCACGTCGTAACGCCCGAGGAGTGGCAGAACCGTCCGTACGTAAATGCGCGTGGGCCGGAGCAGTTCCTCGCCCAGCGTGCACCCCAGGGCCGGCACCCTGTCATCCAGGCGATAGCAGGCGGCCTCCAGCAGGGCCTTCCTGGCCAGGGAGTAACCGTTGCTGTGCAACCCGGCCGAGGCCAATCCCACCACCGCATCCCCGGGTCGGATGCGCCCCCCGTCCACCAGGGCCTCCCGCTCTACGACCCCTACCACGAAGCCGGCCAGGTCGTACTCCTCCGGACCGTAGAAACCCGGCATTTCGGCCGTCTCGCCCCCTATGAGGGCGCAGCCGGCCATCCTGCAGCCCGCAGCGATGCCTGCCACGATGGACGCCACCCGTTCCGGGACCAGCCGGCCCACGGCCAGGTAGTCCAGAAAAAACAGGGGCTCGGCCCCGTGCACCAGCACGTCGTTGGCGCACATGGCCACCAGGTCTATGCCCACGGTGTCGTGCCGGTCCAGGCCCTGGGCGATGCGCAACTTGGTACCCACCCCGTCGGTGGCGGCCACCAGTATGGGCCGCCGGTAGCGCGCGGTATCCAGGGCGAAAAAGCCCCCGAACCCCCCCACCTCACCCAGCACCCCGGGGCGGTGGGTGGCGCCCGCCAGCCCCCTGATGAGCTCCACGGCGCGGGAGGCCGCCCGTAAGTCCACGCCCGCGGCTCTGTAGGTTAGACCCCCACCGGAACCGGCTCCCAAATCTTTCCCCCGCCCATGTCAAAGGTCAGTTTGTGCCAGCCTTCCGCCGGCACTTCCGCCGGGTAGTCGCCGCTGAAGCAGGCCGTGCAGAAAACATCGCCTTGCACGCCGAACACCGCACGCAGGCCTTCCAGGCTCAGGTAGTACAGGCCGTCGGCCCCGAGCATGCGGCGTATCTCCTCCACGGTCTTGTGGGCCGCCACCAGTTCCTCCCGGTTGGCGGTATCGATACCGTAGTAGCAGGGATACCGCACCGGAGGGGATCCCAGGCAGAGGTGTACGGACCGCACGCCGCTTTCCCGCAGCATGGCGACGATCTTCCCGCTGGTGGTCCCGCGCACCAGGGAATCGTCCACCAGTATGACCCGCCGGCCTTCCAGCAGGTCCCGGATGGGGTTCAGCTTTAGCCTGACGCCCAGATCCCGGGTGCTCTGTTCGGGCTGGATGAAGGTGCGGCCCACGTAGCGGTTCTTCATCAGTCCCTCTTCATAGGGCAGGCCGGCCGCTTCGGCGTAACCCCGGGCCGCCGAGATGCCCGAGTCCGGCACCGGGATCACCAGGTCCGCCGGCACCCGGTATTCGCGGGCCAGCTGGTGTCCCATCTTGCGTCGCATCCGGTGCACGTGAAAGCCGTCCATGTAGCTGTCGGGACGGGCCAGGTAAATGTACTCGAAGATGCAGTGGGCCCGGCGCGGGCTGGGCAGTATCAGGTGGCTGGTCAGGCCGTGCTCGTCCACCACAAGCATCTCCCCCGGGGCCACGTCCCGTACGAATTCCGCCTCCACAGCGTCCAGGGCGCAGGACTCCGAGGCCACCACGTAAGCGTCCCCCAGGCGGCCCAGGCACAGGGGCCGGAAGCCGAAGGGGTCGCGCACCGCGATGAGCTTCTCTTCGGTAAGGATCAGCAGGGAATAGGCCCCCCGCAGCTCCCGCACCGCCTGGACCACGCTCTCCTCCACGGCCCCGCCCCCGTGGCGGGCCATGAGGTTGCCGATGACCTCGGTGTCGCTGGTGGTCTGGAAGATGGAGCCGGCCGCCGCCAGCCGCCGCCTCAACAGGCCGGCGTTGGTCAGGTTGCCGTTGTGGGCCAGGCCGATGATGCCCTGAGCGTAGCGAAAAACCAGGGGCTGGGCGTTCATAAGGTGACTGGCCCCCGCCGTGGAGTACCGCACGTGCCCCACCGCGATGTGCCCCCTGAGCAGGTCCAGCACCCCGCCCCCGAAGACCTCGGGTGCCAGGCCCATCCCCTTGTGGAGGTGGACGGTCCGCCCGTCGGCCACGGCCATCCCGGCGCTCTCCTGCCCCCGGTGCTGCAGTGCAAACAGGCCGTAAAAGGTCAGCCGGGCCACGTCCAGCCCCGGCCCGTAAATGCCGAAACCGCCGCATTCCTCGCGCGGTTTATCGCCGCCCGCCACGCCACCTTCCCCCCGCCGGCCGGCGCCCGGTGGACTCGCCCGCCCCTTGATGCGCCGGCCCGATTGCCTTTCTCCCCTACTGGTTCTGGCCGAACCCCCGGGTATTTGCGACCAGACGCCTGTAGACCTCCGCGTAGGCCTCGGCCACGCCGCCCAGATCGCGGCGGAAACGGTCCTTGTCCAGTTTCTCCCCGGTATCCCGGTCCCAGAAGCGGCAGGTGTCCGGGGAAATCTCGTCGCCCACCAGGATCTCCCCGTTGTCCACGCCGAACTCCAGCTTGAAGTCCACCAGGTCTATGTCGCGGCCGGCCAGGTGGGTCTTGAGGATGCCGTTGGCCCTCAGGGCCGCTTCCTGCATCACCTGGAGCTGTCCCGGAGTGGCCAGGCGCAGCGCCTCGATGTGCGACTCGTTGACCATGGGGTCACCCAAGGCGTCGTCCTTGTAATAATATTCTACCACCGGACGGAACAGCGGGGTACCCTCTTCGATGCCCAGACGCTTCGAGAGGCTTCCGGCGGCCACGTTGCGCACGATGACCTCCAGGCGGAACATCCTGAGGGCCCGCACCAGCATCTGGGTTTCCCCTACCACCCTCACGAAATGGTTGGGGACCCCGCTCCGCGCCAGTAGCGAAAAGAGGTAGGCCGAAATCTGGTTGTTGTAGAACCCCTTCCGCTCTATTACCCCCCGCTTCCTGCCGTCGAAGGCCGTGGCGTCGTCCTTGAACTCCACCAGGTAGTAGCGCGGGTCCGCCGTGCGGTAGACTCGCTTGGCCTTCCCCTCGTACAGAAGTTCTCCCTTCTCCATGTGCCCCTCCCCCGGGTTACGCCCCCCGCGCCCTCACAGGCCGAAACGGGCGTAAATGTCGTCTACGTGGCGCAGGAAGTAGCCGTAGTCGAAAAGCCCGTGCAGTTCTTCCTCCGAGAGCCTGGCCCGCACGGCCTCGTCGCTACGCAGCAGGTCCAGAAAACCACCCTCTCCCCGCCAGCAGGACATGGCGTGCCTCTGGACCAGGCGGTAGGCCTCGTCGCGGTCCATGCCCCGGGCGACCAGGGCCAGCAGCACGCGCTGGGAAAAGACCAGCCCCCCGGTCCGTTCCAGATTGCGCCGCATGTTTTCCGGGTAAACCAGCAACCTTTCCATGATGCCCGTGAACCTGGCCAGCATGTAATCGAGCAGGGTCGTGCTGTCAGGGATGATGACCCGCTCCACCGAAGAGTGGGAGATGTCCCGCTCGTGCCAGAGGGCCACGTTCTCCAGGGCGGCCAGGGCGTTGGCCCGCACCACCCGAGCCAGCCCGCTGACGCGCTCCGCCGTAATGGGGTTGCGCTTGTGGGGCATGGCCGAGGACCCCTTCTGCCCGGCGGCGAAGAACTCCTCCACCTCCCGGAGTTCGGTACGCTGGAGGTTGCGTATTTCGGTGGCAAACTTATCCAGAGAGGCCGCCACCAGGGCGCAGGTGCTCATATATTCGGCGTGCCGGTCACGCTGCACCACCTGGGTGGCCACCCGCGCCGGCCGCAGCCCCAGCCGGGCGCAGACGTAGGCTTCCACCCGGGGGTCCACGGTGGCGTAGGTGCCGACGGCCCCGGCCAGCTTGCCCACGCTCACGACCTCCACGGCGCGCCGCATGCGGCGGATGTTCCGCTCCGTCTCCGACGCCCACAGGAGCATCTTAAGCCCGAAGGTGGTGGGCTCGGCGTGCACCCCGTGGGTGCGGCCCATCATCAGGGTGCGGCGGTGCTCCCGGGCCCGCTCCAGCAGCACCTCCCGCAGGCGCTCGAGGCGGCTCAATATTTGCTCCCCCGCCTCCCTCATCCTGACGGCCAGGGCCGTGTCCAGGATGTCGGAGGAGGTCAGGCCCATGTGGATGTACCGCGCCGCCTCGCCCACGTACTCACCCACGCAGGTGAGGAAGGCGATCACGTCGTGGCGGGTCACAGCCTCGAGTTCCAGAATGCGCCGCACGTCGAAGCGGGCCCGCTCCTTGATGTCCCGCAACGTCTCAGCCGGGATGTTGCCCAGCGCCGCCTGGGCCTCGCAGGCCAGGATCTCGATCTCCAACCATTTCTGGAACTTGTACTCTTCGGACCAGATGCGCCGCATCTCGGGGAGGGTGTACCTTTCGATCACTTGCCGGCCGCCCCCCTCTCCGCCAGGTAGGCCTCCAGCCCCACCCCGGCCAGACGCTCCGCCTCCCGCTCCACCGCCGCGCGCATGGCCGCCACGTACTCCTCCAGGTGCCGGCGCACCTCCGGGTCGCCCACGGCCAAAATGCGGGCCGCCAGCAGGGCCGCGTTCCGGGCCGCGCCGATGCCCACCGTGGCCACCGGCACGCCCGGCGGCATCTGCACCATGCTATAAAGGGCGTCCCGCCCGCCCAGGGCGCCCACGGCCAATGGCAGCCCGATGACGGGCAACGTGGTGTGGGCCGCCAGCACCCCCGGCAGGTGGGCCGCCAGGCCGGCGGCCGCGATGATGACCCCCACACCGCGGCCCGCCGCGTCCCGGGCGTAGGCCACGGCCCGATCCGGCGTCCGGTGGGCCGAGGCCAGGACCACCTCGTGCTCGATTCCCAGTTGTGCCAGGGTTCGGGCCGCCTCCCGTACCGGCGGCAGATCCGAATCGCTGCCCACCACTATGCCCACGCGGGGCAAATTGCTCACCTCGCCCATGAATGTCCTCCCCAAGGTCCCCGGGCCACCGCCCCGCAGCCGGCGCCCGCCAAAAAAGCAAAGTAGCCGTCGCCCCCCCTGCCCCTGCCGGCGCCCGGCTCCTTTCGGGGGCTACTCCCACTCGATGGTCGCGGGGGGTTTGGACGTCACGTCGTACACCACGCGGTTGACCGCCGGGATCTCGTTCACGATGCGGGAAGCGAGGCGCTCCAGCACCTCGTAGGGCAACCGTACCCAGTCGGCCGTCATGCCGTCCTCGCTGGTCACGACCCGCACCGCCACGGTGTGGGCGTAGGTGCGTGAGTCTCCCATCACACCCACACTGCGAATATCCGGCAGCACCGCGAAGGCCTGCCAGACTGCGCGGTACAGGCCGGCCCGCCGGATCTCCTCCTCCACGATCGCGTCGGCCTCCCGCACCAGGGCCAGCTTCTCCGGGGTCACCTCCCCCAAAATGCGCACCGCCAGCCCCGGCCCGGGGAAGGGGTGCCGCCAGACGATTTCCTCCGGCAGGCCCAGTTCCAACCCCACCAGGCGCACCTCGTCCTTGAACAACCACCGCAGCGGCTCCACCAGCTGCAGTTGCATGTCGGCCGGCAGCCCGCCCACGTTGTGGTGGGACTTGATGGTGGCCGCGGTGGAGGTGCCGCTCTCCACCACGTCGGGGTAGAGGGTACCCTGCACCAGGAACTCCACGCCCGCCAGGCCGCGGGCCACTTCCTCAAAGACCCTTATGAATTCCCTGCCTATTATTTTGCGCTTGGCCTCGGGGTCCGCTACGCCCTTCAGGGCCTCCAGAAACCTGTTACTGGCGTCGGTGTGCACCAAATCGATGCCCAGGTCCCGGAAGGCCTGCACCACCCGGGCCGCCTCGCCCCGGCGCAAGAGACCGTGGTCCACGAAAACGCATGTCAATCGGTCGCCGATGGCCCGGTGCACCAGGAGCGCGGCCACCGCCGAGTCCACGCCCCCGCTTAGGGCACATAAAGCCCGTGCCCCGCCCACCTGGGCCCGCACTTCCTCCACGGTCTGCCGGATAAAGGAGGCCACGGTCCACTCGCCCCGGCAGCCGCAGATGCGGTACAGGAAGTTGGCGATCACCGTGCGGCCCTTCGGAGTGTGCACCACCTCGGGGTGGAACTGTACGCCGTACAGGCGCCGGGCGGGGTCCCCCATGGCCGCCACCGGCGTGTGCTCCGTGCGCCCCAGCAGCCGGAACCCGGGTGGCAGGGCGCGCACCACGTCGCCGTGGCTCATCCAGCAGTCTTCCTGCGGCTCCAGCCCGGCCAGCAGGTCCGAGGTGTCCAGGACCTCCATGCGCACCCGGCCGTACTCCCTGAAAGCGGCCGGCTCCACCCTGCCCCCCAACTGGTGGGCCATCAACTGCATTCCGTAGCAGATGCCCAGCACGGGCACGTCCAGCCCGTAGACGCGCGGGTCCGCCGTCGGGGCCCCGGCGCCGTACACGCTGGCGGGGCCGCCGGAGAAGACCAGACCCCTGGGCTCCCGTGCCACAAGCTCGTCCACCGGAGTATGGTAGGGCAGGATTTCGCAAAAAACCCGGCACTCCCGGATGCGCCGGGCGATCAGCTGGGTGTACTGACCCCCGAAGTCCAGCACCACGACCAGTTCCCGCCTGCCGGGCATGTCCCCTTCACCCCTAGACAGAGCTCCCCCGGTAGACCTCGCGCCGGAGCACTACGATGTCCGCCAGGTGCCGGTAGCGCTCGTTGTAGTCCAGGCCGTAGCCCACCACGAACTCGTCCGGAATCACGAACCCGCAGTAATCTATGGGCACCGGCACCCGGCGGCGCTCGGGCTTATCCAGGAGCACGCACACCCGCAAACTCGCCGGAGCCCGCGCCCTGAAAATCTCCAGGAGGTAGTTGAGGGTCAGTCCCGTGTCCACGATATCCTCCACCAGGAGGACGTGGCGCCCGGCGATGTCCTGCTCCAGGTCCTTCAAGATGCGCACGGCCCCGGAAGACTCGGTACCGGCCCCGTAGCTGCCCACGGCCACGAAGTCGATGGCCACCGGTACGGTCAGGCGGCGCACCAGGTCCGCCAGAAAAATGAGCGCTCCCTTCAAAATGCCCACCGCCAGCAATTCCCGGCCGGCGTAGTCCCGGGAAATTGAGTCCCCGAGTTCCCGCACCCGCCGGTCTATGGCGGCGGAATCGAGGAGCACCCGCTCGAGTTCGGCACCGTACACGTTATGGCCCACCCATCCGTGCAACGTGGCTCCCAACTTCTTTTTTAAACATTTTCCCGCAAAATCCTCCTGGCTAAATTAGTGGTTTACTTCCGGGGCGTTTACGGTTATATTCTGATCAAAATCCCGAAACCGTAAGAGCAGTTCGACGCCCGCATTCGCACCGGCCCGGCTCGCGGCACGCAAGCGCACCTGCCACAGCCGGGCGCTTCCGGGCTCGAGCCACAGGGTATAGTCGAAGTCCGTGAAATGACTTTCCAGAAAGGGATGGTCCGGCGTGCCCCGCACCCCCAGGACCACCGCGCGGGCCCCGTCGATCCTTTCCCGGCCGCGGGCCTGAACTTCGCGTATCTCCTTGAGCCGCAGAACCGCCAGGGGGTTCAGCTCCGTGGCGAAGAGTTCGGATTGCGGTAACGAACTGCCGGGCAGAATGAGCCAGCGGCCTGAAAACTGATCGCGCATGTAAACGGTGTCCCGTACCTGAATGTATTCCACGGGCGTGTTTACCACGGTACCCCTGATGTGGGAGCGGTCGGGTGCCACCCATTCTCCGTTTACGTCACTCACGTACTGCTCCCGACCGTCGACGAACAACCTGGCCTCGGCGCGGTACCTGAAGCTCTTGCTGGCGGCGGTGCGCGCGAGACCCTCGTTCAGCAGTTCCTGGGGAGAGGGCGGGGTTGCCGCCTGACGCCACATCAGGAGGGCCACCGCCACCACCACTCCGATTACCAGCCCGGCCGGTCTAACCCGCGGTCCGCGCAGCACCGCCATCCCCTCCGCTAATTTATACTGACCGGGAATACGAGGCATGACACGGGATGCCGGACCGCCCGGCTGGACGGACGGGAACGACCACGGCGGTTTCTCGCGCACGAGGCACGCTTGCGGAACCGCCGGGCGGAGGCGGGACACTTTGCGGGGGTGCCACGCCCGCGCCGCCACCCCTGGTCATGTAGGACAAACGCACAGGCCGGCCCTGCCGGCGTCCTTTGACTTTCCCGCGAGGGAGGGTTGGTACCGTGGAAGAATGGTTCTCACTCTTGCGCGAGTTCCGCCTGCGTAGCTTTTACATGTCCCTGCCCGCGGCCGAAAAGAGGCTGCTGGCCAGCCTGGCGCGGAAAATCCTGCTGGCCGTGCGTTCCTGCCCCCTGGGCTTCCGGCCGCGCACGGCGGCCCAGTTCCTGTGGGTGGCCGCGGCCAACGCCCTGCCGCGGGGCCACCACCCCTTCGCGGAAAAGCTCCTGCTGCAGGCCCTGCAGGTCGCCGCCAACGAGCAGGATCGGGCCTGCGCCCACGCCAACCTGGCCCAGCTCTACTTCGAACTCCGGGACCGCCTGCCGGACGCGCGCGAAAAGTGCCGCCGGCACTGCGAGGCCACCCTCAGGACCGGCCTGTTCACGTGCTGGGTCACCAAGATCCTGAAAGAGCTGGAGGAGGGCGAAGCTGGTGGCGCTGATTGTCCCCTTTAGGGGCTTGCGGTACAATCCCGAGGTGGTGCGCGACCTGGGGGAGGTGGTGGCACCACCCTACGACGTCATCGACGCCACGGCCCGGGAGGAGTACTACCGGCGCCACCCCTACAACGTCGTCCGGCTGGAGTGCGGGCGGGAAGAACCGGGGGACACGGAGGCGGACAATCGCTACACCCGCGCGGCCGCCACCCTGGCAGACTGGCGGCGGCGGGGCATCCTGGTTCCGGACCCCGCGCCGGCCCTTTACCTGTACGAGCAGGAATTCGTTTACGGCGGCCGGACCTTCAGGCGCCGCGGCCTGGCCTGCGCCGTCAGGCTGGCCGACTACGAAGAGGGAACCATACTGCCCCACGAGGAGACCATGTCCCGCCACAGGGAGGACCGGCTGGCCCTCCTGCGGGCCTGCCGGGCCAGCTTCAGCCCCATACTGGGCCTGTACCTCGACCCGGAACACAGGGTGGCGGAGGCGCTTGGTGACCCCGGAGAGCCCGCCGTCTCCTTTCGGGACGAAAGGAACCACCGCCACCGTTTATGGCGGGTGACGGACCTTCGCGCCTGCGCCCGGGTCCGGGAACTGTTCGCGCCGCTGCGCCTCTACATCGCCGACGGCCACCACCGGTACGAGACGGCCCTGGCCTACCGCAACGAGCGGCTGGCCGGCAACCCCGGGGAGGCCGCGGCCGCCGGGCACCCGGCCCCAACCACCCCGGCCCCCGCCTTCGCCTACGCCTTCATGGTGCTCATCAACGTCTACGATAACGGACTGGTTATTCTGCCAACCCACCGTCTGGTACGCCCCCCCGCGGCCCCGGATTTGGACCGTCTCCTGAGGGAACTCGGTCACCTCTTTCAGGTCGCCCCCTGGCCCGGGCCCTCGCCGCGCCGCGACGCGGCGGGATTTGCCCGCGCCCTGGCCGCCAGGTCCGGCCCGGAAGGCGGAACCCGCCGCTTCGCCACGGTCCTCTATGCCGGTGGGGACCGGGCCTGGCTCCTCACCCTGAAGGACGGTCTGGACCCGGCCCCCTGGCTACCCGGCGGCCGCTCCCCGGCCTGGTGCTCCCTGGACGTGGTACTGCTGCGGTACCTCATTCTGGAGAGGTACCTGGGCCTCGAACCCGCGGCCTTCCAGGACGAGGAGCGCGTGGCCTACACCCACGACCCGGAAGCCGCCGCCGCGGCCGTGGACCGGGGCACCTACCCCCTGGCCTTCCTCCTCAATCCGACCCCGGTAGCGGACCTGGTGGCCGTGGCGACCGCGGGGGAGAAAATGCCGCAGAAATCGACCCACTTCTACCCCAAACTCCCCACCGGCCCGGTGATTTACGCCCACGACCTGCAGGAGTGACGTGGGCGCGACCGGTCCGCAAAAAAAGGCCGGGTTGCTACCCGGCCCGTGGCCTGCCGGACCTACCCGCCCGCCAGTTGCTGCAGGATCCTGGGAATGATGGCCGTGGCCAGGTCGGTGCGCGAGCCGCCGCCCAGCACCACCACCAGGCGGCCTCGGCTCGCCTCCTCCGCGGCCTTAATCACCACCTCGGCGATGCGCGGATAGCAGCGCTCGCTCAGGCCCAGACTCCCGTAGTCCATAAGGTGGGTGTCGAACCCGAAGTACCAGATGGTTACGTCGGGCCGGAAGGCCACGGCCCGCGGCACAAACTCCCTTTCCACCCGGGCCAGGTACTCCCGGTCCATGTCCCCGCCTTCCTCGGCCAGGGTGTAGACGTCCACGTCCACCTTGGTCCCGTCCGCAGACACCGCGTCGGTGCCGCAGAAGCACACGTGGAGGATATCGGGATCGTCTTCAATCAGCTCGCGGGTCCCGTCGCCGTGGTGGGCATCGGTGTCCAGGATGGCAAAGCGCCGCACGCCGCACTGCTCACGGGCGTTGACAATGGCCAGCACCACGTCGTTGAAGCAACAGTACCCCCAGAAGTAACCTCGACCGGCGTGGTGGCCCCCGGCTCCGATGAAGGCGAAGGCGTTATCCAGGTTGCCGGCAGCCACCTCGGCCACGGCCTGCACCACCCCGCCGGCCGAGTGCCAGGCCGTGGCGCAGAAGGGGTCGCGCCGCACCTGCTGGAGCATCAGCGGCGTGTGCACCTTCAGCAGGAGTTCCTCGCTCACGGCCGGCGATTCGTAGTACCGTACGTTGGGCCGCTCCAGGATGTGCTGCATGGCTGCAGGAAAATCGGCCAGCCTGCGCCCCACCGTAAGGTAGCTGCGCCGGCTGAAGCTGGGGTGGTAAAAGATACCGGTACGCCGCACCTTATCCCTCCGTCCGGTACGCTCCGCGCCCTACCCGCAGTCCTGGTAGCGCAGCCCGGGATCAGACCTCTACCTCCTGGCCCGGCTCCAGCACCACCACTTCCACGCCGGGCGCCTCCTTTTCGACCAGGGCCACAAATTCGGCCGCGTCCTGCGCCAGGATGGGGAAGGTGCGGAAGTGCATGGGGATCACCTTGCGCGGCCGCAGCAATCGGGCGGCCAGGGCCGCCTGCCGGGCGTCCATGGTGAAAACACCGCCGATGGGCAGCAGCGCCAGGTCCAGGGGGTAGAGCCTGCCCAGCAGTTCCATCCCGGCAAAGATGCCCGTATCACCGGCGTGGTAGAAGGTAAACCCGTCTTCGAAGCGCACGATGTATCCGGCCGGAGCCCCGGTCTCGGAAGAATGCACCGCCTGGGTCATGGTCACCGCCACACCGTCGATTACCGCCGTCCCGCCCACGTTCATACCGAAGCCGCCGAAAACCACCCGCTCGTCCGGTATCCCGGCGGCCTGTTTGATGCGGCGTACGGTCTCGGGTATGCCCACCAGCGCGGCCCCGGTCTTCTCCACCACCCGGGCCGCGTCGGCCGCGTGGTCGAAGTGATCGTGGGTCACGAGTACGGCGGTGGCCGCCGGCAGCTCATCGACCCGGTCACGGGCCACCGGATTGCCCTCCAGCCACGGGTCCACCACGACCACCTTGCCACCCGCCCCCGTCACCACGAAACCCGCATGTCCCAGCCACTTTACCCTGGCTCCCGCCATGTACGGATTCCTCCCTTCTCTCGCGACCCACCGCCCGGTCTGGCCACCGGGTGGGGCCGCTGCTTTCCAGAATCAGTATATCTGAAGCCGGAAACCCGCATACCGGCTTTACTTCATCGTCGGTAACGCCTTCAGGGTCTCGTATCCCGTGGCGTACTGGGGCACCAGTTCCCGGGCCCGGTTCAGGAAATCCCGGGCCGCGGAGGTCTGGCCCTGGCGCTCCTTGAGCACCGCCAGCCAGAGGTAGGCCTCGCCCCTGGTAGTCTGATCCGCGTCCTGGGCTTCGGCCGTCTTCTTGAGGTCGGCCTCCGCCGCCGACCAGTCCTTCAGGAAGTACCGCGCGGCGCCCGTATTGAGGTTGACGGCGGGTGTGGGGGCCATGAGGGGGGCCACGGTCCACAGGCCCCGCTCCCTGGGGCCCAGGGTGGCCATTCTGGCCTGAATCCGGTCCGGCACGCCGGCCGCCACCTCGAAGTAGCCGCGCGCCTCCTCGAGACCGCCCGGCCGGTCCGACTCGCCCGTCAGGCTGCTCAAGCCGGCCAGGAAGGCCGTACGGCCCAGAAGCTCGTACCAGTAGACCTGAAAGGGTGCCAGGTTTACGGCCGCCTCGGCGTAACCCACCGCCTCGCCAGGCCTCCCCGCGGCATAGGCCACGCTGGCCAGGTCCGCCTGCCGGGAGGCGGAGTACCGGCTGCGCAGGGCCGCGGCCCGGGCCTCGGCCAGCGCCAGGTCGTACTTACCCTGGAGCTGGTAAAGGCGCGCCAGCTGGGTGTGGTAGTCGGCACTGAAAGGGTTCCAGGCCACCGCCTTCTGCAGGCGTTCGACCGCCGCGCCGTAGTTGCCCTGCTGGGCGTACCGTCCGGCATCCCGGGCCCAAGCACCGGCCGCGGCCAGGGAGGCGCCCAGGGCGGCCACGGCCGCCGCGGCCAGGGTTGCGGCCACCAGCACCGTAGTGCTGGGCCGCTGGTAGGACCTTCGCGCCTTACCCGGGGCCGGCGACCAGACCCGCCCCAGTGCCACGGTAAGTCCGAACAGAGCTACCAGCACCAGGGTGAGGGCCGCCAGCGACAGGTCGAAATCAATGGCCGCATGCAGGCCCACCACCACCGCAGCGCCGGCGAGCGTGGCGACCAGAAGCCGGCGCCGGGGATCTTCCTTGACCCGCACGAAAAGCCCGCGCACGGCCACCAGGAAGCTACCCCAGATGCCCGCCACCACCGCCAGACCGATGATGCCCGCCTCCACCGCCACCTGAAGGTAATAGCTGTGGATCTGGGTGGAGTTGTAGAGGTAGCCCTGAAAGGCGCGGTAGGCCTCCTGCCAGCCTCCGCCGCCCCAGCCCAGGACCGGCCGGAGCCGGATCATCTTCAGGGCGTCGCCGTAAAAGTAGAGGCGCTCCACGAGATTGCGCGGGTTCAGAAAAGAGGCCAGCTTCTGGGGCCAGCCCCCGTACACGGCCGCGCCCGCGGCCGCCACCAGAACCACCGCCAGCACTGCCGGGACCAGCCAGCGGCCGGCCACGGGCCGTCCCGCCAGGAATTTTTCCCCTCGCTCCAGCCCGTACTGCAGCACGACCGCCAGCGCCAGACCGGCCAGCACCCAGGCCCAGGCGAGGTTCATATTTCCGGCCTCCACCGCGGCCAGGAAACGCGAGATCACCAGGACGGCGGGACCGCCAACGGCCACCAGGTGACAGAGGATCGGACCCCGGTGTCCCCGGGGCAGCAGGGCCAAGTATACCGGTAGGATGAAGGCCAGGGCCACCAGCCCTCCGCGTGACCTGGCTCCCAGGAAGACGGCGAGCAGGATCAGATTGCCCATGGTGAAAAGGTAGGCCTGAAAGCGTGCCAGCCAGGCCTCCACCCCCGCGCGCGATAACCGCGAGGACACGCCGGCAGCCCACACCGCCAGGCGACCGGGCCCGGCGGCCGCCGGCCGCGCCGCCTTACCGCTGCCCGGCCAGTTCGCGCGGGGGATGCCTTTAAGGGGCGCCTTCCCGGCCCGCCCGGCGGGGGGTTTTTCTCGGGCGCGACGGGGGGTCACCGGAACCACCCGATTTTCCACGGCGCGCCGCGGTGCCGCTGCCAGAAAAACGCTCCGGCGCCACAGGTACACGCCCAGGAAGAAGGCCGCCGTGAGGAAGCTGGCCAGAGCGTTGGGGTACTGGAAGGACGAGTAGATGCGCCCGCCCACGAAGCCGTCCTTAATGTGGATCACGCCCGTGGCGGTGGCCAGCCCGGCCAGGGCCACGCCCGTAGCACTCAGGTAAACCACGGTAAGCAGGGTGTTAGCCTCGCCCTCGGTGGTCACCAGACGCGCCACGGCCCAGAAGGTCAGGAAGTAGAGGACGTTTTCCACCACTTCGTCCACGGCCAGCCCGTGGTTGACGGCCACAAGGGCCGCGCCCGCGTAAACGGCGGGCAGCGCCAGCATGAAGTACTCCAGGGGGTGGCCTAGGAACTGGTAGTCCTGCCGGCTCCACTTCCAAAGCCAGGTTATCCAGAACACCAGGGCGGCGAAGATCAGGGCCCGTTCCTGCTCCGGGGCAAAAAACAAACCCCGGAAGTAGGGCGGAAAGAAAAGCAAAGCCGCCAGACCCCAGAAGGCGATCTGCCGGCTGAGGGCCGGCGGGCTGGTCGCCACGGGCTGCTTCAGGGGTAGCGGCCGCACCTTGGCGGTGGCTTTGGTCATCTGCCATCGACCTCCGCCGGAATATTCGACATCCGGAGGTTTCAGTCCTGCCCGGCGGTCCCCTGCGCCATCATTTGCGCAGGCACTGCACCCGCTCGGCGGGGCTCAGGATGCTCGTGATGCGCACGCCGAAATTCTCGTTGACCACCACCACTTCCCCCCGGGCTACCGGCACCCCGTTCACCAGTACCTCCACGGGCTCGTCGGCCAGGGCGTCCAATTCCACAATGGAGCCCGGGGCCATTTCCAGTACTTCCTTGATGGGCCGGCGGGTACGGCCGAGGACCACCGTAACCCTCAGGGGTATATCCAGCAACAGCCGCAGCTTTTCTTCGTCCACCGGCGGCACCTGCGGCTCCACCGCGGCCCAGGGCGGGGGCCCGATGGCCGGGGCCTCCATCGGGGCCTCTCGGGACCGGGCCAGGGGCACTACCTTCTCCCCCGAGGCCCTTCCCCCGGAGCCCCCTCCCGCCCCACCGGCCGGTGGCCGTTCCTCCGCCGACGCGACCGCGGGCGCCTCCGCCGGCTCCGCCACGGAGGCCGGTTCCGAACCTCCGGCGGCGTTCGCCATCTGCAAGAGCAACCCGGCCTCTTCCCGGGCCGTCTCCAGGCCCATGACCTGCATGATGGTGGTGTCCACCAGCCCCTCGATGGCCATGCGAAAGGAAACGGCCACCAGGGGGTCTTCGATGCTCAGGATTTCCTTCGCGGCCTCGCTGGGATTCCGGAACACACGGGCCTGGGGCGGAGAAATGGTCACGGTGCGGCCGAAGATGTTGGCCATGGCCGTGGCGGCCGCTCCGATCATCTGGTTCATGGCCTCGGCAGCGGCGCTCATTTGCATCTCGTCCAGGGTCCCGCTCTGGCCGCTTCCGTCACCGCCCATCATGATGTCGGCGATGACCTGGGCGTCGGCCTCCCGCACGATGAGGAGGTTGGTCCCGGCCAGCCCTTCGGTAAAGTTTACCTCCACCGCCAGATAGGGTACCGTAAACTGGGTAAAGAGGGCCTCCCGCGTGGTGGTCTCCACGTGGGGGCTGGTAATGGTCACGCGGCGCCCGAGCAGGGTGGAAAGGGTGGTGGCGGCCGAGCCCATGGAGATGTTTCCTATTTCTCCTAGCGCATCCTTTTCTTCAGTCGTCAGGCCCCGCACTCCGGTTTCCTCAGGGGCGTACTGCTGCAGCAGGGCGTCGATCTCTTCCTGCCGTAAAAGGCGACTAGACAAAAGCGCCACCCCCCTCGGCCAGGGAGGTTACCTGAACCGCCAGCCGCCGGCCCAGGGTGCCGGGCTGCACTTTGAACTTCAACCGGTCGGCCACGTACAGGTCTAGGTCCTGGTCCTTTTTTTTCTGCAGGGGCAGCACATCGCCCACCTGGAGCTGGAGCAGTTCCCCCACGGTAATCTGGGTCTCACCGGCCACAACTACCAGGTCCAGGGTGGAACGGCCCAGCCAGTACTTTAGGTGCTTGAGCTCCGTCTCCTCCTGGTGGCTCCCCCGGCCCACGAGGCGGTAGTGGGCCGAGAGTTCGGCCAGTACGGGTTCCAGAAGCAGGTAGGGCAGGCACAGATTGATGAGCCCGCGGCTGGTGCCGCCCACCACTGTGGTGAGGGTCACCACCGCCACCACCTCGCTGGGCGAGATGATCTGGTGCAGCCGCGGGTTGGCCTCGACCGTCTCCACCTGGGGCGTGACGGGATAGACGTCGGCCCAGACGGTGCCGAGGTTCTCCAGTAACTTCCCGCAAACCTTCCTCGCCACGGAGAGCTCTATGTCGGTAAATTCGCGCACCTTCTTCGGTATGTCCCCCGGTCCCCCGAAGAGCAGGTCGATCACCGGGAACAGGAACTGCGGGTTTGTTTCCATGACCGCAAGGCCCTTCAGGGGTTCCAGGCTGAAAACGGTCATCAGGGTGGGCGTGGGCACGGACCGCAAGAAATCGTCGAAGGTGAACTGGTCCACCGAGGCCACCCGCACCACGATGTTGGCCCGCAGGTACCCCGATAGAAAGCTCGAAAGCAGCCGCGCGTAGTTATCGTGGAGCATGCGCAGGGTGTTCAGGTGGTCCTTGGTAAACTTGTTGGGACGGCGAAAGTCGTAGGGCCGGTAACCGACCTGCTTCTCCGTTTCCTTGAGTTCCTCGGGCCTAACCTTGCCGGAAAACAGGGCGGCAAGGAGCGAATCGATTTCGGCCTGGCTGAGAATTTCCTGCATCAAGCCTCACCCCCCGGTTCCTGGTGGGCGAAGTGGAACGCTTACCTAGAATTATAGCCCTACTGCCCCGTCCTGGCCAGTACCCGTTCGATGGCCTGGAGGATCCGCTCCTGCTGAAACGGCTTGACTATGAAGTCCTTGGCCCCGGCCTGGATGGCCTCCATCACCATGGCTTGCTGTCCCATCGCGCTGACCATGATGATATTGGCGTTGGGATCGATCTGGCGGATCCGGCGCACGCCTTCAATGCCGTCCATTTCCGGCATGGTGATGTCCATGGTCACCACGTCCGGGCGCAGTTCCTGGTACAGGGCCACGGCCGCGGCCCCGTTCTCCGCTTCCCCGACCACGTCGTAACCGCTCTTGGTCAGAATGTTGCGGATCATCATGCGCATGAAGGCGGCGTCGTCGACGACCAGAATGCGCTTGCCCACACCACTCACTCCCTTTCCTAGCTACGAGCTCAACCCCAGGGCCGCGAAGAGCCGGTCCAGCACTTCGGGCTGCGTGAGCAGAAAAAAGTGACCCCGAATCTCTTCTCCGCCCTCCTGGACCATGACCGTTTCGATGAGCAACACCTGATCTTCGGTGTAGCCGGCCGCGATCACCGAGGTGCTCAGCACGGCTCCCAGCATGTCGAAACCCAGCATGGGCACGCCGGTGCGCAACGCCAGTCCGGTCATGGTCTCGATGGCGCCCACGAAGGCGCCGGCGAGGATGTTGCCCACCTCCCGGACCGCCGAGGCCCCCATTTCGTCCAGGCCCGTCGTGGTTCCGGGGGCTTGGCCGGTGAGCAGGTCCACCAGCCTGTAGGTACTGCGTTCGTCAAATACAAAGAGCACGGTGCCCGTCACGCCGCCCGTCCCCTGCATGTAAACGCAGGACACCAGCTCCTCGTAGCCGCCGATACCTTCAATGATCTCCTCCAGGGGCAGAAAGGCCGCCCGCGGCACCCCCATGGTCACCTTGCCGCCGAGCAACTGCGCCAGGGAAGTGAGGGCGTTGCCGATCCCGATGTTACCGATTTCGCGCAGGGCGTCGAGGTGCGCGGCGTCGAGTTGGGACACGCTATCACCCCCCACGCAGCTTGCGGTAAAAACAGGGTGCGATTTTCTCGTAGCCCAGTTCCCGGTAGTTAAAGATGGTTTCGGCCCCGCCGATGAACAGAATGCCTCCCGGCCTCAATGCGCGGGCCAGTTGCTCGTTGACCCGGGCCTGGGCCTCACGCGTAAAGTAAATGGTCACGTTCCGGCACATGATCAGATCGTACCCCGATCCGTAAGGGTCGCGCAGGAGATCGTGATAGCGGAAGTCCACCCGGCGGCGGATAGAGGCGTCGAGCACGAAGTCCTGGCCCTCGGGGCGGAAATAGCGCGCCCGCCGGGCGGGACTCACGTGGCGGAGTAGCTCCGCCGGGTAGCGTCCCTCCCGCGCCACCTCCAGCACCCGGCGGTCCACGTCGGTGCCCTCGATGCGATGGCGCCTGCCGGGTGTAAGTTCCTCCAGGATGATGGCCACCGAATACGGTTCGGCGCCGTTGGCGCAACCCGCACTCCATATTCTAAGTATAAACCCGGATTTAAGCAACTCCGGCAGGAGTTCCTCCTCCAGGCGCCGGAACATGGCCGGGTCGCGGAAGAATTCCGTCACGTTGATGGTCAGGTAGTCCAGAAACTCCTGATAGGCGGCCCTGTCGGTGCGCAGCAACTCAAAGTAGCGCCCGTAATCCTCGATTCTGCGTCGGGCCATGAGGCTATTGACCCTCCGGCGCAGCTGGTTCTCCTTGTAGCCGTCAAGGCTGAGCCGGAAGGAGGTAACCACACGGTGCTTGAAGGCCGCGAAATCCAACCTACATCACCCGCGCCTGATTACCCAGGGTGCGCACGGTGACCTGGCCCGTGGCCGTATCCAGGATCATGGTACGGCCCCGGTTGCCGCCCACGTCCTCCGCCACAATGCGCACCCCCAGCTCCTGCAGCACCTTGCGGCTCATGGCCACATTACGCTCCCCGATGGCGAAATTGAAGTTCCGGTCCTGACCGCTGAACATTTGGGCCCCGCCGGCCAGCTTGGCCTCCAGGCGCCTCAACTGCCCCCCCTGGCGGCGCAGTTCTTCCACCAGCAGGGGGATGCCCAGGTCCGCGAACTTGGCCGGTTTGGTGACGTTCGAGAACTGCTTGCTATCGGGCAGCATGATGTGGACCAGTCCGCCTACCCGCACCACGGGATCGTACAGGCTGATCCCCACGCAGGACCCGAGGCCCAGGGTAACGAGGCGGTGCGGCTGCCGGGTGACCTTGTAATCGGCAATACCAACCTGATATTCCCTGACCTCCACGTCGGCCCGACCGTCTCCCCGTTAGCGGCGCAGGGCCTGCGCCAGCTGCCACATCTCGTCGGCAACCGCCAGGGCCCGCGCGCCGAACTGATAGGCCCGCCGCGCCGCGATCAACACCGCCATTTCCTCCACCAGGTCTACGTTCGAGGCTTCCAGGCTACCGGAACGGAGCGCGCCGAATCCCGGCTGCCCGGGCGTGCCTTCTTCCGGCCGGCCGGCGCCGGGGGTGGCCCGGTAGAGGTTGTGTCCCACCGGCACCAGGGCCTCGGGATTGGCAAAGCGGTAGAGCCGCAACCGGCCGAACTCGACCACCTGATTTCCCGGGCCCATCCCGGCCACGGTGCCGTCCGAGCGCACCACGACCTCGGTCGTCCCTCCGGTGACGCGGATCTCGGGCTGCACCGGATAGCCCGGTCCGGCCACCAGGCGGCCCGAGGCGTCCACGCGGAGGCTACCGTCCCGGGTGTAAACCGGTTCGCCGTCGGGACCCAGGAGGGCCAGCCAGCCCGGCCCCTCAATGGCCACGTCCAGGGGGCGCCCGGTCGCCACGGGGGGCGCGGGTGCCGTGTCCTTTACCAGGCCCAGGGCCTGCACCCCGGTCCCCTCACGTGGCTCCGGCGCCCCGGCGGCCAGGACCGGGTTACCCCCGGCGGCCACGGCCCGGTAAAGCAGCTGCCCGAAGGTGAGCCTATCGCGTTTGAACGAGGTGGTGTTGACGTTGGCGATGTTGTGGGCCGCGACGTCCACGCGGGTCTGCTGCGCCCGCAGGGCCGCGGCGTTGATGGCGAAGGCCGCCAGCACGGAAATCTCCTCCCATCAGTGCCCCTTTCTTCAGGGCAGGCCTCAAATAAACCCAAACTAGCGCACCACGCCCAGCTGGGTGGTGGCGCGGCCCAGGAGTTCGTCGTGGACCTGGGCCAGGCGGGCCGCCGCGCCGTAGCTCCTGAGGGCCGCCATGAGGTCGACCATGCGATCCGCCAGGGCCACGTTGGCCCCTTCCAGGTAGCCCTGCAGCACCTCGGTTTCCGGCGCCGGCTCGGCGGCCCCGGCCGGGGCCGTGAAGTAGTCCCCTTCCTTCTGGAGGACTCCCGGATCGGCAAAGCGGGCCAGGGCCAGCCGGCCCACGGTCACGCCCTGCCGGCGTATGGTGCCGTCCCCGGCCACGGTGAAGTCCGGGCCCTCCACCCGCAAGGGCCCGTCCTCGCCCAGGACCCGGTCCCCGTGCACCGTTACCAGATAGCCCTCGCCGTCGATCCGGAAACTGCCGTGGCGGGTGTAGCGTGTGCCCTGCGGGGTCTCCACCGTGAAATAGCCGTCCCCGAGCAGCGCCAGGTCCGTGGCATGGCCGGTTTCCCGGAGGGGCCCGGGGGTGAAGTCCGTAACCGTGGCGGCCACGGCCGCGCTGTAAGACCAGGCGCCCACCGCCCGCACGGGCTCCCGCTCCAGGTGCCAGAGCAGCACCTCGGGAAAGCTGGTGGCCACCACACGGTCCTGCTTGAAGCCCGGGGTGGTGGCGTTGGCCAGATTATTGGAAGTCACGTTCAGAACGACCTGCTGCAGGTCCATGCCCGCCGCGGCCGCGTACAATCCCCTCAACACGTCAGCCGCCCTCCTTTAAGCGTCGCAGGTTCAGCATGAGCTCGATCTCGCCCTTACCGCGGCCGAACTGGCGCGCCAGCTCGGTCACGGGCCGGCCCTGGTCGAAGGCCCGGCACACTTCCTCCTGCAACCCGCCACCCCGCTCCGGGGTGGTACGGGTCAAAAGCGCGCTCATCTGGTTTTCCAGCCAGGTGAGGCGGTCGCGCACCTCGTAAAGCAGAGCCAGGATGTTTTCCGCGCGGGCCTCGAGGTTGGCCAGCCGCACGTCACGGTCGGGCGCGTTTTCCTCCATCTGACGTGCCAGTTCCGCGGCGAAGGACCTGCGCCGGTACCGGCGCCGGAGCCACAGGTAAACCGCGGCCGGCAGTGCCACGGCGACTCCGGATACAAGCCACCACGGACTAGCGTTCGGGATGGCCCACAAGCAGCATCCCCCCCAACTTTTCGCGCAACCGGGCAATGGCCCGTCCGTGCAACTGGCAAACCCGCGACTCCGATACGTCCAGTACCCTGCCGATTTCCTTCAGGGTAAGGCCTTCCTGGTAATAGAGGGCCAGCACCAGGCGGTCCCGTTCGGGGAGTTCCTCCACGGCCCTGGCCAGCAGTTCCCGGGCCTCGGCTTCCTCCAGCAGGGCCAGGGGGTCGGGACTGCCGGGGTCCGGGAGGACCTCACCCCAGGAAAAGCTCTCCCCCTCGGCCCCGGCCGCGGCCTCGTCCAGGGAAATCAGGGTGCCTTGCGCCATCTGCCGCCGTATGCGCTGCAGTTCCGCCGGGGTGATGCCGGCCTCGGCCGCCAGGACTTCTTCGGGGATCGCGGCACCGTCGTACTCGCGCTCCAGGCGCTGGCGGCTCTCGGTCAAACGTTGCAGTTTCTGCCAGGTACCCCGGGGCACCCAGTTCAGGCGCCGGATCTCGTCCAGCATGGCGCCCCGGATGCGGTGGTAGGCGTACCCGGTGAAGCTCGTGCCCTGGGAGGGATCGTACTTTTCCACGGCCTCAATGAGACCCAGTATGCCGCAGCTCTCCAGGTCCTCCTGTCCCAGGCAGGCCGGTACCCGCACCGCCAGGCGCCCGGCCAGGTACTTCACGAGGGGGAGGTGGGCCAGGATGAGTTCCTGCCGCAAACGGGGGTCGCGGCTGCGCTGGTATTCCTGCCACAAATCCTGGGTCGCCATGATGTTCCCTCTTTCAGCGACGTTCGGCCATCTTGCGGAAGATGAAGCGGATAATTTCGTCCTGATCGCGCCGGTGGATATCCACGAACTCGATCCCCAGAAAGTAAAACTTTTCCCCGGGCTCGCGGCCCTCAGTTACCTCGGTACGCACCACGCGCCCCTGCAGCGCCATTTCCACGGGTTTCTTTTCCCACGGCAGGTAGAACCTTAACAGGAGCCGGGTTCCCACCGGAAGGGGCGCCATTACCCGCAGCCTCATGCCCCCGCCGCTTAGGTCCGCGGTCCGGCCCTTTGCCCACGCGGGCTGCTCATCAGGCTTCTCGGGTATCGGGGCGTAAAGCACGTCCAGAAGGATGGGCAGCCGCACGAACCGCCTCTGCTGGATGCGCTGCACTTCGGCCGGATAGGCAATGAGGTAGAGGGGAACGGTTTCGTGCTTCTGGGCCAGGACCCGGCTGGTGAACAGGTAGACCCCGCTCTCCCGTACGAACCGCACCTGAATCTCTTCTCCGGGATTCAGGACCAGCGCTCCCCCGCGCAGGTAGGGCATGGCGATGTAGAGGCCGTTCTCGTTCAGGTCCTGCAGCGAGGAAACGTACCATTCCTCTTCCCCTACCCGCGCCACATAGAGTTTCTGAGCGATGCTGAGTTCGCGCAGCGGGGACACCGACTTCCTCCATTCCTTTCGGACTAACCCAGCAGGCGTACCAGCCTGCCGATGAAACCGTTGATACCCCGGGCCGCCGGAGCCCGGTACCCTTCCACGAGGTAGCGGGCCATCTCCGCAACGCGGCGGGCCGCCGCGCCGTGGGGCTGCAGCAGCACGAAGGGTTGCTGGACCTTCACGGCCTGGCCCACGACGCCGTCCTCCAGCAGGGACCCCAGGTGGTGGACCCGGAACTGCAGGAATCGGCCCGCCACCATCTCCATCTTGTGGGCCGTCTGGACGGCCTCCCGGTCATCCAGGGCCCGATTGACCACCAGATAGGCGTGGGAGTGCACCTTGAACTTGGCCAGCACCTTAATCAGGCCGTAGGCGTCGGTGAGGGAGGTGGGCTCCGGTGTCACCACCACGATGACCTCCTGGGACGCGGCCACGAACCCCAGCACGTTGCGCGAAATACCCGCGCCGGTGTCGACCAGGAGGAAGTCGGCCTGGTGCTGAAAGTAGGCCAGGCCCCGTATCAGGCGCTCCCGCTGGGCCGTGTCCAGGTTGGCCAGTTCCTGGAATCCGGAACCGCCCGAAATGAACTTTATGCCGCACGGACCGGGCACCAGCACCTCCTCCATGGACTTGCCGCCGAAGACCACGTCGTGGAGGGTGTGGGGCGGGCTGATGCCCAGCAACACTTCCACGTTGGCCAGCCCCAGATCCGCGTCGAAGACCACCACGCGCTGTCCCAGATGGGCCAGGGCCAGGGCCAGATTGACCACCAGGCTGGTCTTGCCCACGCCGCCCTTGCCGCTGGTCACGGCCACCACTCGCGGCCCCGCGGCCCGGTATTCCTCGCCCGCGGACACCTGACGGTCCCGCGTCAGCACCCGCAGGTTATGGGCTTGATCCCGCATGCCGGTCCACCCCCCTGAAAATCAGCTTGGCCAGCTTCTTGGGATACACCCGATCGATATCGTCCGGCACGTTTTGTCCGTCGGTGACGTAGGTCACCGGCATCTGCCAGCGGTGCACGATGTTGAGTATTGAGCCCAGGGTTTCGGTCTCGTCGATCTTGGTGAAGATGAGCTTGTTGAAGCGTACCCGCGCGAACTCTTCGGCCGCACGCGCCAGGTCCCGGGGCTTGGTGTTGCTGGCCAGCACCAGGAAGATGTCCCGTGGCTCTGGTACCAGATCCAGGAAACTCTGAAGCTCGGCCACCTGGGCTGCGTTCCAGAAGGGGCGGCCGGCCGAGTCGATAAGCACATAGTCCTTGTTTCCGTGGCGCCGCAGCACCTGCTCCAGCTCGGCCGGGGTCATGACCACGTCCAGGGGTACGCCGATGATCTCCGCGTAGGTGCGGAGCTGTTCCACGGCCCCGATACGGTAGGTATCGATGGTCACCAGGGCCACGCGCTTCATGTGGAAGAGGGTCAGCTGCGCCGCCAGCTTGGCCAGGGTAGTGGTCTTGCCCATACCGGTGGGACCCACAAAGGCCATCACACGCCCCGGCGTCACCTCACGGTACAATGGCTCCACCAGGCGGGCCACGCGGCTTTGAAGGATCACCGGCACCGCCTCCTCGCGGCCGGACTCAAGCAGGTCGCTCCTGCCGCGGAGTTCCTCGACCAGCATCTCAGCCAGACCCTCGCCGATGTCCAGGTCCAGCAGCACCTGCCGCCATTTGAAGAAGAAGGCCTCCTCCGGGTTGGCCATCTCCTGACGCATCATCATGCGGCGGAGCAGGGCCTTGACCTCGGCCAGCTCGCGCCGCAGGACGGCCTCGCTCTGCCCGGCCGCGGTTGCCTCCTCGGTTCTGCCCACGGGGTGGATGCGGCCCCGCTCCGGCGCAGGCACCCCGGGGCCGGGTTGCTCGGCCGGACCGGGCCGTGGCCGCACCGGGACCCTTTCGCTCACCCCGCCCGCCGCCGCCACCGCCGGTAGCTCCCGGGCCGCCTCCTGCACCTCATCTACCGCGGCCGTGACCTCGAGCTGCCGGGGCAGGAACCAGCCCAGGAGACCCCGCCGGCGCGTCCTGCGGGTCTCAATAATGAGAGCCTCGGGGCCCATTTCGGCCTTAATTTTTTTCAGGGCCTCCTGCATGTCCCGAACCACATAGCGCTTAATCTTCACCCGCCGTCACCGTCCCCACCGCCTCGATCTCCGTGCCGGGCAGAATCTCGCCGATGCTCACCACGGCCACGCCGGGAAGATAGCGCTCCAGGAGCCGGCGCAGGCCCGGCCGTACCGAGGGTGAGCACAACACGACCGGTGTCAGTCCCCTGGCGCTGAACCGGGCCGCCAGGTCCTTCAATTGCCTTACCATGCGCTGCACGGTCCCCGGGTCCACCGCCGGGTAAACCCCTTCCGGGGTCTCCTGAAGTCGCTCCACCAGCAGCTGCTCCAGCCGGGGGTGCAGCGTGATGGCCTCCAGCTTGCCTTCGGGTGTCGCGTACAGCTTGGTGATGGTGCGTGCCAGGCGCAGGCGGGCCTGCTCGGTTAGAAAGTCCGGGGACCGCGAGACCCGGGCGGCGTCCGCCAGGGCCTCCAGGATGGTGGTAAGGTCCCGCACCGGGATGCGCTCGCGCAGGAGATTCTGGAACACTTTTTGCACCTCGCCCACGGTGAGCAGGCCGGGCACCAGCTCTTCGATGAGGGCCGGCTGGCGCTCCTTCACCGTGTCCAGGAGTTCCTTCATTTCCTGCCGCCCCAGCAGCTCGTGGGCGTGGGCCTTTATGGTTTCGGTTAGATGGGTGACGAGTACGGTGGCCGCGTCCACGACGGTGTAGCCCGCCACCTCGGCCCGCTGGCGCGCCGCGCCGTTCACCCACCAGGCCGGGAGACCGAAGGTGGGCTCGCGGGTGGGAACGCCCTCCGGGGGCGGACCCAGCCCCCCGGGATCCAGCACCAAGTAGTGCCCGGGCACCAGATCTCCCCTGGCCACCTCCACCCCCCGGATCTTGATCACGTACGAAGAAGGCGGCAGCTGCAGGTTGTCCCGGATGCGTATGGGCCGCACGTAAATGCCGGTATCAAGCGCGCACTGCCGGCGTACCGCGGCCAGCCGGTGCAGGAGGTCCCCGCCCCGGGCCTCGTCCGTGAGGGGTATGAGGTGGTAGCCGATCTCGATCTCCAGGGGGTCCACCTGAAAGTACTGCAGTACGTTCTCGGGCTCCCGGCGCTGCTGCACCTGGCGGGCGGCCATTTCCTGCTCCCGCACCACACGGCGCCTCTCCTCCTGTGCCAGAGAGTGGGCCAGCAGGCCGGCGCCGGCGGCCATGACCAGGAACAGTAAGTTGGGCATGGCCGGGATGAGCCCGATCACGCCCAGCACGGCCGCCACGACGTAGAGGGTACGCGGAAACGAGAGGAACTGCCGCGAGGCCTCGCGCCCGAAGGCGGCGTCGGCCGTGGCGCGGGTGACCAGCACGCCCGTGGCCGTGGAAATCAGCAGGGCGGGGATCTGGGCCACCAGACCGTCGCCGATGGTGAGGATGGTGTAGGTGCGCGCGGCGGTGGCCAGGTCCATCCCCATCTGCAGCAGGCCGATCGTAAGCCCCCCGATGATGTTGATCAGTATGATGATCAGGCCGGCGATGGCATCGCCGCGCACGAACTTGCTGGCGCCGTCCATGGCCCCGAAGAAGTCGGCCTCGCGCTGCAGGCGCCGGCGCCGCTCCCGGGCCTCGGCCTCGGTGATGAGCCCGGCGTTGAAGTCCGCGTCGATGCTCATCTGCTTGCCCGGCATGGCGTCTAGAGTGAAGCGGGCCGCCACCTCGGCCACCCGGCCCGCGCCGTTGGTGATGACCACGAACTGGACCACGGTGATGATGAGGAAGACCACCGCGCCCACCACGTAGGAGCCCGCCACCACGAACTCGCCGAAGGCCGGAATGACCTTGCCGGCCGAGGCCGTGGTCAGGATCAGCCGGGTGGAGGCGATGTTTAGGGCCAGGCGGAACAGGGTGGCCACCAGGAGCCAGGTGGGGAACACCGAGAACTGTAAAGCCTCGGTGGTGAAAAGGGTGATGAGCAGGGTGAGCATGCCGGCGGTGATGCTCAGGATGAGCAGCAGGTCCAGCAACACCGGCGGAATGGGCACCACGATGAGCAGGACCGTGGCCAGCACCATACCGGCCACAATCAGGTCGGTATGCAATCTGACACGTTCCCTTACTGCGGTCGCCGGTCTGGCCATGATTCGCAAAACCCCGCCCTATAAGATTTAGGACAAAGGTGCGGCAGATCCTTCCTCCGGCTGCAAAAACGCCTCAGGCGCCCGCGGCCCGTCCCGGCAGGCGGTATACCGCGGCCAGGATTTCGGCCACCGCCTGGTACAGTTCCCGGGGGATCTCCCGGCCCACGTCCACCCGGTAGAACAGGAAGCGGGCCAGCTCGGGATTTTCCACCACGGGCACGTTGTGCCGGGCCGCGAGAAGCCGTATCTGCTCGGCCAGGAACCCGGCCCCCTTGGCCACCACGCGCGGGGCCGGCATTTCCGCCCCGTAGCGCAGGGCCACGGCCAGGTGCACCGGGTTGGTGATGACCACCGTGGCCCGCGGCACCTCCTGGCGGATCCTGTTCAGGGCGATCTGCCGCTGCCGCTCCCGCTGCCGGGCGCGCACCAGGGGGTCGCCCTCGGTCTGGCGCAATTCTTCCTTCAATTCGAAGCGGGTCATGCGCATGGTGCGCATGTATTCGTGGCGCTGGTAGAGATAGTCTAACAGGCCCAGCACCAGGTAGGCAACCCCGGCCCAGGCGGCCACCTTCAGTACCACGTGGCCCACGGCCAGAAAGGCAGGCCCCGGCGCCATGTAAGAGAGGAGGAAGAACTGGTGCAGTTCGGCCCGCAGCACCAGGTACACCACGGCCCCGATCACGCCGAACTTGAAGCAGGCCTTACCCAGCTCCACCAGGCTGCGGGTGCTGAGCAAACGCGAAAGCCCGGTGAGGGGATTGAGGCGCTCGAAATCCGGCCGCAACTGGTGAGGGGCAAACACGAAGCCCACCTGCACGAGGTTGACCAGCGCGGCCACGACGGCCGCCACCAGCAACAGGGGCCCCACCACCCGGGCCAGGTAAACCGCGGCACTCAGCAGGAGGTGCCCCGCGTTTTCAAAGTTCACCTCGGTGGTCACGAATCCCTGCAGGTACCACTTCAGGAACCTTTCTAGGTCCCAGAAAAGGCGGTCCTTTACGGCGTAGAAAAAGGCCAGTACGGCCAGCAGGCTTAAGGCGCCGGTGAGGTCCGCGCTGCGGGCCACGTGCCCCCGCCGCCGCGCCTCCTGCAGGCGCCGTGGGGTGGGTTGTTCGGTTTTGTCCTGCGCCGGATCGTGCCTGGCCATCAGCCCAACACCCGCAACAGGGTGTCAAAATCCCTGAGCATCTGGGCCCCCACGCGGCCCAGCAGGCCCCCCAGCACGGGCAACAGCAGGGCCACCATCAGGATGCCCACCCCCACCTTCACCGGAAAACCCAGGATGAAGACGTTGATCTGGGGCACGGTGCGGGTAAGGAAGCCCAGCACCAGGTCCACCACGATCAGCACCGCCACCAGCGGGGCCGCAATCTGCACCGCCATCAGGAACATACCGGCAAAGCTGCGCACCACCAGTTCCACCAGCCCGCCCTGCACGCTGGCGGCCGCCACCGGCACGAACTCGAAGCTGCGGGCCAGCCCCAGGATGGCCTGATGGTGCGCGTCCGTTCCCAGGAGGCAGACCAGGCCCAACAGGTAAAGAAACTCGCTCAGGATTGTGCCGCGCGTCCCGAAGACGGGATCGAAAAGTTCGGCCAAAGCGTAACCCATCTGCAGGTCCATCAGGTGACCGGCCAGGCGTAAAGCGTTTAAAGCCAGGCCGCACATGAAACCCATGGCCAGGCCCGTGGCCGCCTCGGCGGCCGCGGCCAGGGCCAGGGACCAGACCCCCGCGGCCGGGTCCACCGCCGGTGCGGTAACACCGGGGTAGACCATGACCGCCAGCGCGAAGCCCAGGCCCACCCGCACCGGTCCCGGCACGGACCGCAAACCTAGCCAGGGTGCGGTGACGGCGAATCCTGTCATCCGCACAAGCACAAGTAAAAAAACGGCCAGACGCCCGAAGTCCCACAACTCCGTTCCGTCCCCTTCACCGCACGAGGGCCGGAATTTGTTCGAAAAGCCGGGTCGCGAAGTTGAGCAGGATGTTGCCCAGCCACCCGGCCGTCACGGCCAGGGTAACGAAAACCGCGATAATTCGGGGCACGAAGGCAATCATCTGGTCCTGGATCTGCGTGGTGGCCTGGAAAACGCTGATGGCCAGCCCCACCACCATGGCCACCACCAGGGACGGCCCGGCCAGCAGCAGCACCATCAGGATGGCCTCCCGGGCCAGACTCAAGGCCAGGGTTTGGGTCACGCCTACCCCCCCATTACCGGAAGCTCTCCACCAGGGATTTGACCACCAGATACCACCCGTCTACGAGCACGAAAAGGAGCAGTTTGAAGGGCAGCGAGATCATCACGGGCGGCAGCATGAACATGCCCATGGACATCAGTGTGCTCGCCACCACCATGTCGATGACCAGAAAGGGCAGGTACAGGATAAAGCCGATTTGAAAGGCCGTTTTGAGTTCGCTGATGATGAAGGCCGGGATGACCACCGAGAGCGGAAGGCTGCCGGCCTCGGTGGGGGTGGGGATCCGCGCCAGGTTCACGAACAGGGCCAGGTCCTTTTCCCTCGTCTGGCGGAGCATGAACTCCCGCAGGGGAGCCGCGCCCTGTTCCTGGGCCTGCTCCGCCGAGATCTGGTTGGCCAGAAAGGGCCGCAGGGCACGGGCGTCGATTTCGCGGTACACGGGCGCCATGACGAAGACCGTGAGAAACAGGGCCAGGCCGATCAGCACCTGGTTGGGCGGCGTGGCCTGGGTACCCAGGGCCGAGCGGAGCAGGGACAGCACCACCACGATGCGCGTGAAGGAGGTCATGGTGAGGACGAAGGCCGGCACCAGGGCCAGAAAAGTCAGCAAGAGCAGCAGCCTGACGCTGTCGACCACCTGGGCGGGCGTGCCCGCGGGCAGCACCCGTATGTCCACCGCGGGCAGGGGTTGGGCCGCGGCCTGCGAGGCCGGCCCGGCGAGCAAGAGCAACAACGCCGCCGCGGCCCACCCGGCCCGGACCCACCGGCCCTTCCCTATCCCGACCCCCGGCCGGAACCTACCCACCGTACTTACCCTCATGGCCCTCCCGCCCGGCGCCCCTGGAACGGAGCCTTTGCCAGCGCTCCACCAACCGGGCCAGCGTCGCCTCCACCGGTGCCGGTTCCGGCGCCCCCACCTCTTCAGGCAGGGTATCGAAGGTGGCTACCACCTCGGCCCCCCGCTCCCCCAGGACGAGCAGGTAGTACCGCCGCCCCACGGCCACCAAGGCGAGACCGGTCCCGCGGCCCAGGGGCACCTGCTCGACGACGCGTATGCGGCGGCCCCCGCCCGCCCCCCAGGCCCGACGCACGCCCCAGCGCACCGTGACCACGGCCAGCAAGAGCACCAGGGGTAGGGCCACGGCCAGGCGCACCGCAGCCCAGAAGAGATCGCTCACGGTATTTCCTCCCCGGCCCCCAGCCAGGGGGGCGGATGCACGGTGTGGATGCGCACGGCGAAGACGTCGTTGAGGATCAGCACCTCGCCCTTGGCGACAACCTGATCGTTCACCAGCACATCCAGATAGTCGCCCGTCACGCGATCCAGCCGAATGATGGTGCCCTCCTTCAGGTTGAGGAAATCCCGAACCGTGATCTGCCCCTGCCCGAGTTCGGCCGTCACGGTGACGGGCACGTTTTCCAGATGGTGCAAACTGGTCCGGAGGCCCTGCTCCGCGGCGGCAGCATCCAGCGGCGGGAAGCGAACCTTCTTAATGGGCACGGGTCCATCCTCCAGGCCGGCCAGAAACTCCCGGATTTCCTCTTCGGTCACCCGCAACCCCCCTCACTGGATGAGAAACTCGGTGAAGTACACCCGGCTGACCTCTCCCTTTTCCAGGTGACGGTTGACGATTTCCAGCAGATCCGCTTTTAGCCTCTCGGTGCCGGCGGGGTCCCTGATGCTGGCCACGGTCTTGGTGCGCAGGAAGGCGATGATGGCATCGCGGATAACGGTCTGCTTGCGTTCCAGTTCCTGTTCCAGTTCCTTGTTTTCCGGGTACTCCACAACGATGCTCACCCGCAGGTACCGGTTGGCCTCGGTGTCGGCCAGGTTCACGGTAAAGTCCTTGAGGTCCCTGTTCGCCATTTTTGACGACTCGGATTGCTTCGGCGGCTTCCGCTCCCCTTGCTCCGTCGCCGGGGTCCGGTGCCCCAGAAAAAAGTAGGTACCTGCTCCCGCCCCGCCCACCACCAGCAGGAGCGCGACCAGGAGCAGAAGTTTTTTACGCCTTCCCAGCGCCCCCGGCTTTTTTTCCTTTTTGCCTTTCTTACCTTTGTCCCGGTCTACTCTTTCTTCGGCCAAACGTATCCACCTTAACGCTTAAGATCGATGAGTTCCCCCAGCATCTGGTCCGAGGTAGTTATGACCCGGGCGTTGGCCTGGTAGCCCCGCTGGGTGATAATCATGTTGGCGAACTCCGTGGTGAGGTCCACGTTGGACATCTCCAGGCTGCCGGACTCGATAGTGCCCCGGCCCTCGGTGCCGGCGGCGCCGATCTTGTTCTGCATAATCTGCTGCGGTTCGAGCGGCACACCCGCTTCGTCCGTCGCCCCCTCGGTGGTTACCGAGGGCGAATACAGGTTCTGGCCTTCCTTCATGAGACTTTCGGGATTGCTGAAATAGACCAGCCCGATCTGTACCTTACTCTCGCCGTTGCTGAAGGTAATGGGGCTGCCGTCCGAACGCGTACCGGTGATGATGCCCTCACGGCTGATGCTCAGGGTGTTGATCTTGTTGGCGGGGTCCGTGGTGTCCAACTGGATGTCCTGCCCGTTGACGTCCAGCACGTGGAAGCCCAGGGTGTTCGTGAGATAGCCGTCCTTGTTAAAATAGAAGGACCCGTCGCGCGTATAGTAGATTTTGTGCTTGGTCTCGTCCGGATCGCTCACGTCCTTCACCACGAAGAAACCGTTGCCCTGAATGGCCAGGTCCGTCACCCGACCCGTTGTCACCAGGCCGCCCTGGGTGAAGGTGTTGTCGATGGCCGCGACGGCAATGCCGAGGCCGATCTGGGACGGGTTGGTCACCCCCACCCCGGTAGGGGCGAGGGACGTCCAGCGGATGGTCTGGCTCAATACGTCGTAAAAATTGACGCGAGCCAGTTTAAAGGCCGTGGTGTTGACGTTGGCGATGTTGTTGCCGATGACGTCCATGCGGATCTGGTGGTTCCGCATGCCCGACACTCCGGAGTACAGAGAACGGATCACGGAGATTACCCCCTTCGGAATCCGGTGCGGCGGTCGCCTCGGTCGTTCCGCGACCGTCGGCCTCCGGCACGGGCCGGCCGCTCATCTCACGATGACCGCACCGTCGATATTTGTAAACACGTGGTTCTGCCAGTCCGCCGCCGGCATGGCCGTCACGACGGTTTTGTTCCGGACGTTGGCCACCAGCGCCAGGCGGTCCATCAGGATCAGGGCCTCCCGGCAACCCTTGGCGGCCGCCATCTCCACGGCCCGGGAAAGCCGGGCCAGGTCCGCCTCACCCAGGCTGATGCGGCGCTCTTCCATGCGCCGCGCCGCGTGGGCGCTGAACCTCACTCGCGCGACCTCCCGCTGCAGGACCTCGCCAAAGGAAGGTCCCGCGGCCCGGGAACTCCCGGTCCTGGCCGCCGGCGCCGCCGGCGTTCTCGCCGTTTCACCTATTCTCGTGGCATCCATGCGCTCCCTCCTCAGGACGGGAGAACCTCTCTGACCTGCTCCAGGTCAAAGGACCGCCCCTGAACCACCAGACTCACGCCCTCCTCGCTCAGCACCACCTTCTCCACCGGACCTGCCACGACCTCCCCGTCGGCTCCGGTCACGGTCACCCGCCGGCCCAATAGCATCGCCCCCTGCTGCAGGCCCTCCAACCGCCACATGCGGGCCAGCCGGTCCGACATCTCCTGGAGCTGCTCCAGGATGGTGAACTGCACCATCTGGGTGAGGAATTCCTCGTTGTTGATGGGCTCCATGGGATTCTGGTACTGCAGCTGCGCGGCCAGCAGTTTCAGGAACGCGGTCTTGTCCGGCCGCCAGTCGCCGGCACTATTCCCCGCCCGGGACGAAGGCGCTCCCGTGGTACCCTGTACGGCGTTCACCTTACCAACCTCCTTCGGCGCCTTCCTCAAATCAGGCAATCAAGTACGCCACCGTGGGGCCGGCCCCGGAATACGGGCTCGGCCTCCCTTTCGGGTACCGGCACGGCCGCAGCGGGCAAAGGCTCCTGGTGGTGCCGCGCGGGCTGCCACCAGCCCGAGGCCGTGGTGTCGGGGTACACCCATACCCCCGTTTCGGCCAGGGTCACAAGCCCGGCCAGGTTCTCCCGCAGGCGCGGCAGGAAGGCCTCCACGGCCTGGCGCGCCTGGTGGCTGGCCACCAGAAAGTCGGCCCGCAAAACCCCGTCGTCCCAAGCCAGGCGCACCACCAGCCGGCCCAGACCGGGCGGGTCCAGCTCCAGTTCCAGGCGTACCTGCCCCTCCCCGGTCTTCGCCAGATGCCGCACCGCGGCCAGCACCCGCTCCGGCACCAGGCCGGGCGGCACCCTTTCGGCCTGCGGCGGATGATGCCCCTCGTGCATGACCCGCAGCGCGGCGACCGCAGTACCAGCCTCGGCCTCCCTGGGGGCCACGGTACCCGTGGGTGTCCGATCCGTGCCACGCGCCGGGGTTTCGCGGGCCCCCGGTGGTTCGAAGGCCGTGCCCCGCCATCCCGGTACGGCGCCGGATCCGCCGTCGCGCTGCCGGCCCTCTGCCTGCGTGGCCGCGCCCGCGGCATCGCCGCCTTCCGGCGTCCCGGCGGCCGCGGCATCGGCACCCTCGCCCGGCCCCGGCGCATACCGCGACCCGGAATCATGTACCCGCGGCACCGTCTGCGGCCCCGGCGTGCCTTCTCCGGGCGTGCCCACCATCGCGTCCCCGGGCGCTAGTGCCGCCCGCACCGCAAGCTCCCCGCCTTCGGCCGGGGAAGCAGGGCGGCAGCCAACGCACCCCGTATGGCCTTGTTCTCCTTTTAAAACCGTCTTCCCGCCTTCGGCCGGGGGAGCTTCTCCCACGGCCCGGAACCCGGCACCCGCATCCCGGCCCTCACCCGGGGTCAAGACCGGTGCCGGCGTATGCGACCGGTTCCCCGCATCTGCGGGCGCCACGGGCGGGGCCAGCCTTCCCGGTCGGGCGGAAGCAGAACCACCCTGCGGCCCCAACCCCAACGGGTCCGCGGCCGGAACCGACGCCCGTTCCGGATTGCCCCGGCCTTCCGGCGGCCGGCGCCACATTTCCTTTCCTTCGGGCTTGGGCGCGGCCCGGTCCTCCACCGTGCTTCCCGCCACGGTGGAAACGGCCACCGGCCCCTCATAAGGTCCGCCGGTCCGGCCCACCGGGGCAGAACTCGTGGTACCCGCAGGTACCGTCCCTTCCCGGACGTGGCCCGGCCCCCACGCGGCCAGGTCCTCTGTTGCCGACGCCCCGGCGGAAGGTACCGTCCCCGGCTGTCCTTCCGGCTGCCCGGTAGCTTCCGGCCTGCCGCCGGTGCCCGGTAGAGCCTGCGCCCCCCGGACGCCATCCACGGGTACCCCCTCGGACCTTTCCGCCGGCCGGCCCGCCACCACGGTCCCCCGACTCCCGTTCCCGGGAGCCGGGCCGGGGTCTTCCGCGCGCCCCTCCACCGCCGGGACGGCCGCGAAGGGTCCCGACGGCGGCTGCGAAGCCTGGAAGCCGGCCGCGGCCTCCACGCCCGCAACTTTCGGACCGGCCACCGGCACCACGACGCAGGGTGGCGTCGCCGCGGCAGCCAGGAGTGCCTCGTGCGCAGGCCGGACAAGGCACTCCAAAGGCCCGCCGTCCGTTTCGGGGAAGGGGTCATCGCACTCAGGCGCGGAGCCCCCGGCCCGGGATACCGGCTCCCCGCCCCCGGGGCTAGGGTCCGCGGCGCCGCCGTTGAAGGGCCAAACCCACGGCGCCCCTCCCGTTACGACCCACGGATCCATGGTGCAGGTCCGGGGGTTAAGGTGCTCCCGCGACAGGCCACCCCTCCCTTCCTGGAGTCGGACAGGCCAGCACGCCTCCGTCGCCACACCGGGGCCGGACCCGCCTTCGGCCGCCTCTGACCTTCCACGGCGCACGACCCCCTGAGAAGCGCCTTTCTCGGCCGCCGACAACGCGGCCAGCCAGAGGTCCAACAGCGCGGCGAACTCACCTCCGGCACCCCCCCGCGCGTGTGCGTCCCACCCTTGCGCCGCCGGCGTCTGGTCGGCTACTTGCACCAGATGCAACCGTCATCACCTCCTTTCCCTGTTTCTGAAAAAGGTATAGGTGCCGAGTTCGTCCAGCACCTTTAGCTCACGCGCCGCCTCCTCGGCAAGGTAAGCGGCGCGGTGCCGCTCCCGCAGGCGCTCCAGAACGAGGCGCTCCCGGCGCGCGGCCAGCAGGCGCTCGCGGGCCGCGTCCAGCCTTTCTTCCGCGGCTTCCAGGGCCGCCTCGCGCTCCGTCCGGAGGCGAAGCAGAAAATCCCGGTAAAGGATCAGATGGCACGCCTCGGCGGCGTCACTCCAGCCCGCCTCCCAGCTCTGCCGCAGCAGTGCCTCCGCGGCCCCCAGCTCTTCCAAGGCGCGGCGCCGGTCCTCTTCCCGCAGGGACACCTCCAGGCGCTTCCCGCGCTCCTTTTCTTCCCTAAACCGCAGCACCCGCTCCAGGCGAAAGCGGAAGGGCAACGGTCCTCACCTTCCCTCGCTCGTCAGGTCCGCCAGCCGGGCCATGGTCTCCTCGAAGGGCGTAAACTCGGCGTAGTGCTGCCGCAGGAATTCCATAATGGGCTCGTAGAGGCGCACCGCCGTGTCGATCTTGGGATTGCTCCCCGCCACGTAGGCCCCGATGTTGATCAGGTCCTCGGCATCGCGGTAAGTCGCCAGCCACTCCCTTATCAGACCCGCCTGCCTCTGGTGCTCGGGGGTGGTGATGTCGGGCACCAGCCGGCTCACGCTCTGCAGGACGTCGATGGCGGGATAGTGATTGCGCGCCGCCAGGGCCCGGGACAACACGATGTGCCCGTCCAGTATGCCCCGCACCGCGTCGGCAATGGGCTCGTTCAGGTCGTCCCCTTCCACCAGCACGGTATAAAAGGCCGTAATGGAACCCCGCTCGCCCATGCCCGAGCGCTCCAGGAGACCGGGCAGCAGCGCGAAGACCGAGGGGGTGTAGCCCTTGGTGGCCGGGGGTTCACCCACGGCCAGGCCCACCTCCCGCTGGGCCACGGCCAGCCGCGTCACCGAATCCATAAGCAGAAGCACGTGCTTGCCCTGGTCCCGAAAGTACTCGGCCACGGACGTGGCCACCAGGGCCCCTTTGAGGCGCACCAGGGCCGGCCGGTCCGAGGTGGCCGCCACCACCACGGAGCGCCGCAATCCTTGCGGGCCCAGGTCCGTCTCGATGAACTCCAGCACCTCCCGGCCCCGCTCGCCCACCAGGGCGATGACGTTCACGTCGGCCGAGCTGTAGCGGGCGATCATACCCAGCAGCATGCTCTTACCCACGCCGCTACCGGCAAAGATGCCCATGCGCTGTCCCAGGCCGCAAGGAATAAGCCCGTCGATGGCCCGCACGCCGGTGGCCAGCACCCGGTCGATACGCCGGCGCCGCAGGGGATTGGGGGCCCGGTTTACCACCGGGTAATCGACACCCTCCACGGGCGGACCCTCGTCCAGGGGCCGGCCCAGACCGTCCAGTACCCGCCCCAGGATCCCCGGCCCCACCTTCACGGTTAGGGGCCTGCCCCGCGGTACCACCCGGCACCCGGGATGTACACCCTGCAGTTCCCCGAGGGGCATGAGCAACGAGGCCCCAGCGCGAAACCCGACCACCTCGGCCTCCACCGGTCTCGGGCGTCCCGGTACGTAAATGTCGCAGACCTCGCCGATGGACGCGGCCACGCCCTGCGCCGTGATGGTGAGGCCCACCACTTCGGTGACCTGCCCCACCACCCGCAGCACCTCGGCCCTTGCGAGCCTGCGCCGCAATGCTGCCACGTCCACGACCGGGCTTCCCACAACCCCTTTCCTCCCGCCAGTAGGGGCCCACTTCCGGGGCCGCCACGCCAGAAGAATCAACCCGCCTCGCGAGGGCCCCTCAGGGCCCGGGCCACGGCCTCAAAGCGCGCCGCCAGGCCGGCGTCCACCACCCCCCGCTCGGTCTCCACCCGGCACTCCCCGGGTCCCAGGTCGGGGTCCGGAATGATACTCAACACCGCCCGCTCGGGCAGCAGGGCCAGCAGCTCCCCCTGATTCTCCCGCAGCAGCGGCACCTCGGACGGATGGGCGAAGAGGTTGATGCGTTCCCGGTCCTTGACCAGTTGCAGGGCCTCCCTCGCAATACCCAGCACGGTTTCCCGGTCCACCGCGATCTGGCGCGCCACCACCCGGGCCGCAATGTCCAGGGCCAGGTCGATTACCTCCTCGGTTAGGCGCTCCAGGTTCTCCCGCCGCACGGCCTCGGCCTCGGCCAGGATCCGGCGGGCCTGGGCGCGCAGCTCCTCGGTCTCACGCCGCGCCGCCTCCAGGCCCTGCCGGTGCCCCTCCGCGAAGCCCTCCTGCCGGGCCTTCTCCTTCAATTCCCGCGCCTCGGCCTGCGCCGCAGAGAGGATGGCTTCTGCCTCGGCGTGCGCGGCGGCTACGGCTTCGGCAGGTGTACGCGGCGCGGCCACCCTGGGGCCTGCCGGTCGGCGCACCGCCAGCACCTCGGTGTTACGCTCCACCACCTGATCGCCCTTGAGGGGCTTATATAAGGACGGCATCCTCGCCACCCCGTGAGATTACGATCTCGCCACTCTCCTCGAGGTTGCGGATGATCTTCACGATGCGCTGCTGGGCCTCCTCCACGTCGCGCAGGCGTACCGGCCCCATGTACTGGAGTTCGTCCCGCAGCATATCCGAGGCCCGCTTGGACATGTTCCTGAAGATGCGCTCCCGCACCTCTTCGTTGGCGCCCCGCATGGCCAGGGCCAGGTCCTTGGACTGCACCTCCCGCAGGACGCGCTGGATGGAGAGATCGTCCAGCTTGACGATGTCCTCGAAGACGAACATCCGCTTGCGCACCTCTTCGGCCAGCATCGGGTCCTCGGCCTCGAGCCCCTCCAGGATGGCCTTTTCGGTGCTCCTGGTGGCCATGTTGAGGATGTTGACCAGGGTGTTCACGCCCCCCACCTGGGTCTGGTCCTCCTGCAGTATGGCGGAGAGCTTGCGCTCCAGCACCCGTTCCACCTCCTGCACCACCTCCGGGGTGGTGCGGTCCATGGTAGCGATGCGCTTCGCCACGTCCCGCTGGAGCTCGGGCGGCAGGGACGATAGTATCATGGAGGCCTGCTCCGGCTCCAGGTAGGCCAGGACCAGGGCGATGGTCTGGGGGTGCTCGTCCCGGATGAAGTTCATGAGGTGCCGCGGGTCCGTCCTGCGGAGCGAAGCAAAGGGCAGGATCTTAGCCGCGGACATGAGGCGCTTGATGATCTCCTCGGCCTTGCGCGGCCCCACGGTCTTTTCCAGCAGCTCCCGGGCATATTTCAGCCCGCCCTGGATCAGGTACTGCCGCGCCATGCGGAGCTCGTTGAACTCGTCCAGTACCGTGTCCCTGATCTCGGGCCTGACCCGGTCCATGTTGCTGATGGTGTAGGTCAGACGCTCGATGTCCTCGTCGTAAAAGTTCTGCTTGAGCACCTTGGCGGAGAGGTCCGAGCCAAGGGCGATGAGCAGGATGGCCGCCTTTTGCAGGCCGGTGAGCTTCCCGGGTTGTGGCTGCGGCATGGTACTTCCCCCTTATTCCTCGGCCAGCCACACGCGGATGATCTCGGCCACCTCTTCCGGTTTCTCGCGGGCCAGGTCGCGGAGGCTCTGCTGCTTGACGTCCACCTCGGGCGGTCGTTCCTCTTCCCTCTTCCGGACCAGTTCCTCGACACTGACGGGCGTCACGATCTCTTCCTCTTCCTCGCGGGCCCGCCGCCGCGCCCTGATGAAGCGCACCAGCAGGGCCAGCAAGAGCACCACCAGAAAGGCTCCGGCCCCCGCGGCCGCCAGCATCAGCTGGCGGCGCTCCCTTTCCCGGCGCGCGGCCTCGGCCTGCGCCGCCTCCTCCTCCATCTGCCTCTGGAGGCTGGTGTCGAAGGTCATGCCCGAAACCGTAATCTGGTCGCCCCGGTTGGCGTCGAACCCGATGGCCCCGGCCACCACGTCCCGGATCCTCTGCTCCTGTACCGGGTCCGGATTGCCGTCCACCACCACGGAAGCCGACAGGCGACGCACCGTACCGGGCGGCTGCACGGTCTTCTGTTCGGTGGTGCCCACCTGATAGTTACGCACGGTCTCGTCGCGGGAGTAAGTTCCGCCGCCCCCGGTCGTTCCCGCCGGGTAGGTGGGCGTACCAGGTATGTTGGTGGCCGTTCCCGGCACCCCGCCGGGCCCGGCACCCCCTTCGCTGCGCTCCGTGATGGTCTGCTCGCTCACCACCGCCCCCGGCGTGGGCGTCACGGTCCTGGTCTCCTGCTGGCTGAAGTCCAGGTCCGCCGTCACCATGGCCACGGCCTTGCCCGGGCCCAGGACCCTTTCCAGCATGGCCTGGATGCGCCTCTCCAGCTCCCTTTCGTACTCGCGCTTGACCTGCTGCTGGCGCAGGGCCTGCCCCGCCAGGGCCCCCTCGGGTCCGGCCTCTTCGAACAGCACACGGCCCCTGGTATCGATGACGTGGACGTTTTCCGGCTTCAACCCCTCCACGCTGCCCGCCACCAGGCTCACGATGCCCCGCACCTGTTCGGCCTGCAGTTCCCGGCCCGGCTTCAGCTTGAGCACTACGGAGGCAGAGGGCGGCGTCTGGCGCTCCAGAAAAACGCTCTTCTGGGGCAACACCAGGTGCACCCGGGCCTGCTCCACTTCCTCCAGCTGCACGATGGTGCGCCGCAGTTCCTCCTGCAGGGCGCGCTGGTAATCCACCTGCTGCACGAAGTCCGTGACGCCCAGCTTGGTCTGGTCGAAAAGCTCGAAACCCTTGCCCCCGCCGGCCAGAACCCCGGAACTGGCCAGCTTCATGCGCGCCTCGTACACCTGTTTCTCCGGCACCAGCACGGTGTTCCCCTGGTCCGCGAGGCGGTAGGGCACCTTCATGGCCTTCAGCTGGTCCACCACCGCCCCCGCGGTCTCGGGGTCCAGGCGGGTGACGAGCGGGACATACCTGGGGGCGAAGGCCAGGTTGCCGAGGTAAAATAAGGTGGCCAGCAGGGCGGCGCCCCCCAGCACGACCAGCGCCTTTTGCACGGGGGCCAGGGCCTGCCACCGCGCCCCCAGCCGGGCCAGCAGGTCGCGCAGCATCTGCCATCACGCCGCTCTTTTCAATTTAATTCAGATTTGCATCCTGGAGAGCTCCTGATAAGCCTCCACGATCTTGTTGCGGACCTGCACGGCCAGTTGCATGGCCAGGCGGGCCTCTTCCATGGCCAGGACCACCTGGTGGACGTCCTGGATCTCTCCGGTGAGGAATTGGGCCAGCGTGCGGTCCGCCTTGTGTTGGGTCTCGTTGAGTTTCTCCACCGCCTGTCGCAACGTATCGGCAAAGGAAGGAGTCTCCCGGCCGGGCGGCGGGACCACGGCCGGCAAACCGCCCCCCATGCCCACGGCGTTCACGGGCATATCATCGCCCCCTTATCTGTTAAAGTCGTATTAGAGCCCCATCAGAAGTGGTTCCGAAGGTGGTGTTCCAGGACCGTCCGGCTTCTGATGAAGGCTGACTGCCCTG
>Ga0080004_1134782_pt1 | contig 41371 bp, 41 predicted proteins | sample WasSprMetagenome_FD_69207 | JGI IMG/M metagenome (GOLD analysis project Ga0080004, IMG submission 69207) | Sulfidic aquatic microbial communities from Washburn Spring, Yellowstone National Park, USA - WS (SPADES assembly) (version 2) | ecosystem: Environmental > Aquatic > Thermal springs > Hot...
GGAATAGCGAGCTCAGCCTTTTGGAAGTCGTTTAAATGCTTCCTCCTAAGCATTGACTCAATATGATGACGTGTTTCCTTTATTTATTCAGAGCTGCGTTCTTCATTTTCGGAACAAAAATTCTCTTATCTTAACCAGATCTGTGAAGTTCCCAACAAACATCTATATGCTTAAGGAAAGCCTATCGATTCATAATTATTAAAAATTAATTTTGAAGCAGAACATTGTATAAACCTTTAATCTAATCATTAACTTGAAAGGAGGCGCATTCAATTATAAGTGATAATATTATAAGACAAAAGCTTAAATTATAGCAGTCGATCTAATTATTGAGGAAAAGGAAATTGAAGGCAAGCGCCAACATAATAGCAGGCATAATTTTCATAGTAATTCTCATAACTCTCGTATTTCCATTATTTCAAAGTTATTTGAGCTCTTCAACGAAGTTCGCTTCGAGCCTAAACCAGATGGTAGGAAACGCTGTATCTAGGGTTAACAAGGCTTTATCTCTAACCTTATATCCCGATGGCACGCTCGTTATAATCAACGGAGGATCTTCTACTGAGAAGATCTCCTACCTCATCATAAATTCTTCTGGCTCATTGATTTTCGTCCCAATGAACTCAAGCGGGCTCAACTATCTTTCCCAGTTCAGCCCATCAGGCTCAGCCCAGATCGGAGATCCCTATACGTCGATGCAGCCTGGCTCCTCTATTAGCTTTAAGTTCCCCTACAATTATGTGCCCGTGGCCGTAACGACTGTGGACGGCGCCATAGCTTATGTACATATTTCTGAGGCATCTACTATTATAAATTATAATCAATATGGTACGAGCTACCTCTTGAACCCTGTTACCTTCTTTGCTTCCGATCTACAGAGCCTATTCAACAGTAGTAAAGTAAAGCTGATGGATCCCAATCTCATACTAAATCCCACCACTAACGTAATATCACAGCTATCAGGAGGAGTCTACAGGCTTAACACTATAAGCTATAACTCTCCGAGTTATGCATACCCGCTCGTCTTATTTCAGGAAATTGATAACGCGACTATAAGCATAAGTATGAATCTCACAGGTAATTTAATAAACGGCTTCAACCCTGAGTGGGAAAACGACCCTAACAGGAATCTTTCCAATCCAATTTTCAACATGCTCATTTCCGGAATATACGCTTCTAATTTTGATTCTGGCAATGTTTACTTTAATGTGACTTCCGGAAACTGTTACTTCACCTTAACTTATTCTAATGGTTGGCAAGTTTCCTCTAATAGCAATTGCTATGGGAATTTCCCCACTCAGCTTGCAAGCTGGCTTTCTGGGAGCTCCACTCCATGGAGAATAAAGATGGAAAGACTGAATGCTTCTACGATTGCAATCAAATACTACACTTATGATTCATATACGAACACGTTCTCTTACGTTTGGCACAACGGAACTCAGAGCATAGGAAAATACTATTACGGAGGAATAGGCGAGTTCAAACTTAGCAATGATGTAAACGTTAACAATCCTCAGACATCCTTGGTAATAAATGGTGTCGTGAACTCCTTGAAGTTCTATAACATAAACACTAGCCTGCAAGGACGCCCGAGCACTTATGAGCCTTATATGATCATCGCGGATACCGATGGAAACTTTTATCCAGAGCTAATCTTTACAACTGAGGATTTCTCCTTCTCATATAAGAAAACTGGAGGTGGACAAGCGTCATCAGGCTATACAATAGCGGATGCCTATTCTATTCGAAATCAAAACTATTACGCTGTTGACTTCACAACCGAGCCCATAGAGATGGTCCTTTCTCAGGTCTCTATAAATGGCTCTCAGTACATGGCAGTTGATGTCGTAACCGCTCTATATTTCCACGACAGCGTTCACGATATACATGAGCTAGATACTTTAACAGCTATCGATAGGGCCCTGTTTTCCGTCATGGTTGTCGACTTAAACAATAGCTATTCAGTGGTAACCTCAAAGAACTTTACTTACCAGGATCTGGCATCGCTCGAGTCAACGTGGCCTCCAAACACATCTTCCTTCTCGGTTCACGTAACTCTTCCTATTCCATACACAAATCACCTGTATGAAGTTGCTGTTGGGTTCTGGGATCCCTACTCTCTAGATACTTCAACCGGAAAGAATAACGACGAGGTCACGCTGGGCATAGAGCTCATAGGTTTCCAGCTTTACACGAGGTCCTGAGCCATGGAAAGGCGACGCGGTTCTAGCGAGCTCATATCGACGGTCATATTGGTTGCTGTAGTATTAGCGATGAGCGTTGCTCTTTGGAGCTATGCCCAGAACTCCACGGCCCAACTTAGAGATGCGCAGCAGGTTCAGAGCATGCTTTCCCAGAGCTCTACAAACCTAAATCTGCTCCTTGTCTACAGCGACCAAACAGGGCTTACGAAGGTCCTCCAGGTTTCCTTCCCCCGGGGATCCAACGTTTACGTAGCTGTGCTCGGCCTTAAGGGCAATTCATTTCTTCTAGCTGACTCTCCTCAAAGCCAAAGCTATGCCGTTTTCATACCTTCTGGAGGTCCCCCCATTAGCTTTTCGGATAGCACGCAGTGGTCTCCTCCTCCGAACTTTTCCGTTCAATCGGGAAGCGTAATGGTTCAGCCTATATACGCCTCTGATCCGACTTACTACTCGATCGATCTTTGGCTAGGTGCTACCAATTTGAGGCTTTACAAGCTGGACTTCTCTTCGATCCCCGTAGTTTTACTAAAAACACAGGCAACGGGGCAATATACGGAGGTCCTGGTCTTTTTCCTTCAGATCGACAATAAATACTGGGCATTCGCATATTACTATTTGTGAGGTAGATGATATGGAAGACATCAGCAGGTTTTTCATAAAGAAGTCTTTGGCTTCGATGAAAAAGACCGATATCTTGCTCACAATCATTTACCCCGTTGATGAAAAAGAGACGAAAAAAGCTCTTGAGCTTCTCGAAAAGAGCCAATTTTTAACGGAGGCAGAGGATGTTAAGAGGAACTGCAATTACAGGGACAGAGCTTCAGTTTATTATCTAGGTAAGCTAGGGTGGAGGCCGGACGATGGAATAGAGGGGTTCTCCAAGGAAATCCCATTTTCTGAACTTGGAATCAACGTTGTTTTAGGCGTCTCGTGCGATGATAAGCAATTGAGGGCCACTCTCTATAGAGCTTAAGGCTGGTCTTCCATGGACCCCTTGATTATCTTATCCATAGCAACGACCCTCGCTTATTATTCCTATCTAGGTTACGAGGACTGGAGGAAGAGGGAGATAGAATCTAAGGCATTTTATCTCATGATCCCTTTCATAGCCGTTTTGAATGCGCTTTACTTCCTCCAATACGGTCTCCCAATAATCGTTAACCTCGCTGTTGGCCTCCTATCATTCGTCCTCATATTCGTCATGTCTCTTTTCGGCATGATGGGGAAAGGAGACGCGTTCATAGTCTCATATATGTTCCTTCTGAACCCTTTCCCAATCTCATTCATGAGAATACCCATATTCCCCGGATTTATAGCTACGATTCTCTCCTTCGTCTTTCCCCTCCTGATAATATTTCGAAACGTTTACGTGAACCTGAAGAGGATAAAGGAATTCGAGTCTCTGACCAAAGGGCTTGGCAAAGGTACCAAGGCTTACTACTTTCTTTTCGGGGAGACGCTGAAAAAGGATGAGTTCAGAAGAAAAAAGTTCTATTTTCCATTGCTCTCTTCTGGAATGAAGAGACTCCACGCTAATATGGAGGTTGAGCCCCTCTCCCCCGAAGGGTATAAGATAGATGGCGAATACGTTATAGCCAGCTTCGGCGTTCCATTAGCAACAGCGCAGCTCGTTGGATATATAATTTTCCTGGCTTTATTTCCTCTCGGCATCGCTTCCCCTCTTCTCTGAGGCCTTCCACTTCTCTTCCGTCTCCTGCAGCTCCCTCTTCCTTATCTCCTCTAGTCTATCAGTTCCGTACCTCGCTATGAGATCTTCTCTCGTGGAGAACTCCAGCTCCAGCTCTCTCCATCTTTCTATACCAACGAGGTCATTGAACTCGCTCCAGCTCACTCCCATCGATGCGAGCTTCTTAAGATCCCTCGTTTCCTTGAAGGATGTAAGAGCTTCCATCATGGCCTTTGCAGCTGGGTAAAGGGCTATCATCGGTATTGATAGGTACTTAACTCCAGCCTCCTCGAGCTGCTCAACGGTGAAGGGAGGAGTCCTCCCGCCGGGGATTATGTTCAGTGCTATTGGAACAGGGATGCTCTTCACTATTAGCTTCAGCTCATCCATCGATTGAGGAGCCTCCACATAAACGTAATCTGCCCCAGCCTCAGCGTAAGCCTTTCCTCTCTCAATAACAGCCTCTAGTCCAGCCACGCTCCTAGCGTCTGTCCTAGCACCTATAACTAACTCAGGATCGACCTCGTTCTTCGCCTTAACAGCAGATCTTATCTTCTGCACCATCTCATCCTTAGGTATTATCTGCTTCCCCGCCATGTGCCCGCATCTCTTGGGCCATACCTGATCCTCTATTCTTACTCCTCCTGCTCCAATCAGAGCAAAATTATATACTGCCCAGTAAACGTTCAGAGCGTTTCCATATCCAGTATCAGCATCTACATCTACGGGCCTCGATACTGCTGCCACTATAGTTCTGACTCTCTCGAGCATTTCCCCGTAGCTGACGAGACCGATATCGGGCTGACCGATCAGGCTCGCTGCTATCCCATAGCCCGTTGTCCCAATTACCTCGAATCCTGCTCTCTCTATCAATATAGCGGAGAGCGCATCATAGGCACAGGGCCTGAACAATAGGCCCGGTCTCTCTAAAGCCTCTCTGAACATTTTTCCCATCGATTTGCCCTTCATATGCTTCCCCCCTTCGCCTTAGCCAAGAACTCCTCCCTCTTTCTCTCCCATTCCTCCTTCAGATCTGGTCTCTCGACCCAGCTCAAGACGTAGTCCGCATATTGCCTCGTCGTTGCCCCTCCAGGCCTTCCTGTAACTACTATCTTCCTCTCGTATATGCTGCACATATCGAGCGCTTTGTCTAAGACCTCAGCCTTCTCCTTGAATCCTATATGCTGGAGCATCAGCACCGAGGCCCTCAGTATGCTCTCGGGATCCGCATATATCGCTCTACCCTCTTTTACCATTCTCGGAGCTGTTCCGTGTATCGCCTCGAACATAGCGTACCTCGACCCTATGTTAGCGCTTCCGGCCGTGCCAACCCCTCCCTGGAGCTGAGCAGCTTCATCCGTAAGTATGTCTCCATAGAGATTGGGGGAGACTATAACCTTGAAGTCGCTCCTCCTCTCAGGGTCCAAAAGCTTGGCGGAGAATATGTCTATGAACCAGTGGTCCCACTTTACTTCCGGATATTCCCTCGCTATCCTCTCTGCAACCTTGTAAAATCTTCCATCCGTCCTCTTCACTACGTTGGCCTTCGTTACAACGGAAACCCTGTTGAGCCCCGTCTTCCTCGCATAATCGAATGCCATCCTTATTATTCTCTCGCTTCCCGCCTCTGTTATAACCTTGAAATCTATCGACACATCCCCTATATCTATGCCCGAGCTGCCCAATATATACTCTCCCTCAGTGTTCTCCCTGAAGAACGTCCAGTCTATATTGAGGATTGGGTTCTTGACAGGTCTAACGTTGGCGAAGAGGTCTAGTTCCCTCCTGAGAGCTACGTTAGCGCTCTCTATGTTTGGCCAAGGATCTCCGGGCGATGGCGTGTGCGTGGGGCCCTTGAGCAAAACGTGGGTCTTCTTTATCTCTTCGAGAACATCATCAGGTACAGCTTTCATAACCTTGGCCCTGTTCTCTATCGTGAGCCCCTCTATGTCCCTGAATATCACATCTCCTCTATCGATCTCTTCCTTCAGCAGAGCCTTGAGGACCCTCTCAGCCTCCCCAACGATTATCGGTCCTATTCCATCCCCTCCAGCTACTCCTATTATAATTGGCCTTATCTTCGAGAAATCGATTGGCTGGGAGGAGGTCTTTATCCTCTCAGCCCTCGCCAACTGCTCCTCCAATATCTTACCGAAGTATTCCTTTGCCTTTTCAATTTCCTCCTTTTGAACCATTCCCATCATCCTCCATAATGTTTTTCAAACGATTCAAGAAAAACGCATTCTTATCCACGGGAGAAGCCCTCCCGCTAAAACTATTTCCCTCTCCCTCTCCGATAGGTCGTGCCTGAGAGGAACAGTCATTCCTTTATTCGGCAGCTCCGCCAATATCTCCCTTCCCTCGAGCCTTCCGAACTTTACTTTTACCCTATCCCCCGAGGCAATAACATCATAATAGGAGCCCCTTGCGAATGTGAGGGGCACGACTCCGAAGTTTATGAGGTTAGATCTGTGGATCCTCGCGAAGGATTTAGCTATGACCGCCCTTATCCCCAGGTACCTCGGGACAATCGCAGCGTGTTCCCTGCTAGATCCCTGGCCATAGTTTTCCCCTCCTATTATAATTCCCCCGCCCTTCTCCTTAGCCTTTTCATAGAACGAAGGATCTACCCTGTGGAATATGAATTTAGAGATCCTCTCTATGTTGCTTCTCAAAGGCAATACGTTGGCGCCTGCGGGGAGTATATCGTCTGTCGTGATATTGTCTGAGAGCTTTATGAGAACTTCGCCCTCGAATTCCATTGGGAGAGGATCAAAGGCTGGTAGCGGCTTTATATTTGGCCCCCTCCTTATAGCTATCTTCTCAGCCTCCTGCGGAGGTGGAGGAGGAACGATCATGCTATCGTCTATTATGAACTTCTCAGGCAGCCTTATCTCAGGCATTTTCCCCATCCTCCTCGGATCTGTCAGCTTTCCATTCAATGCAGTTGCAACCGCTGTCTCCGGACTAGCTAATATAACTCCTGCATCCTCTGTCCCGCTCCTCCCCTTGAAGTTCCTGTTGTAGGTCCTCACGCTGAACGAACCTGAGGGCGGTGCTCCCCCCATGCCTATGCATGGGCCGCAGGCGTTTTCCAAAACCCTTGCCCCCGCTTCTACAAGATAGCGATATTCTCCGCTCGCTATGAGGTTAAGGACTACCTGCCTTGAGCCTGGGTTTATTAGGAGAGATGTCCCTGGAGGCACCTTCTTCCCTCTGAGCGCATTTGCAACAAGCTTCATGTCCCTGAGGGAAGAGTTCGTGCATGAACCTATAGCTACCTGCGCAACCTCGAGTCCCTCGACCTCTGAAACGCTCTTCACATTGTCTGGAGAATGAGGCATAGCCACGAGGGGCTCGAGATCGCTTAGATCGATCTCCATCTCTTCATCATATTTAGCATCTTCGTCCGGCATCAAGGGCTTCCACTGCTCCCCCCTCCCCTGCGCCTCTAGCCATGCCTTAGTTACCTCATCGCTGGGGAATATGCTCGTAGTGGCCCCCGTCTCCACCATCATGTTAGTTATGGTCGCTCTTTCGGGGACGCTAAGCGTTTTTATACCTTCGCCAACGAACTCGAAAGCCTTCCCCACACCCCCCTTCACAGTCAGCCTCCTCAGCATCTCTAAAGCCACATCCTTTGCAGAAATCCATTCCTTAAGCCTTCCTTTGAGCTCAACCTTCACTATCTTCGGGTACTTGAACGTATATGGAGCCCCTGCCATCGCCACAGCTATCTCCATACCGCCCGCTCCTATAGCCAGCGACCCCACGCCTCCCGCGGTTGGGGTGTGGCTATCTGCTCCCAGCAGCGTCTTTCCAGGAGCAGCGAATCTTTCCAAGTGTACTTGATGGCAAATCCCGTTGCCAGGCCTAGAGAAGTATGCTCCATATCTCGCTGCAGCCGTCTGAAGATAGAGGTGATCGTCTGGGTTCAAGTAGTCTATCTGTAGCATGTTGTGATCTACGTAGCTCACGCTCAGCTCAGTCTTAACCCTCGGTATACCAATAGCTTCGAACTCGAGAAAAGCCATCGTACCCGTGGCATCTTGAGTGAGGGTCTGGTCTATCCTTATGGAGACCTCCTCTCCAGGCTCCGGCCTCCCCTCAACGAGGTGAGAGGTTACTATTTTTTCAAAAATATTCTTACCCATATCCATCATGCCACTCTTTTTTCTATCAATGGAGTTATTTCTCGCCACATTATTATAAATTTTTCAAAATCAATATGGATTAAAGGGAAATTTTTAAAAGATCTTTTATTCGTCCTAAGGGACAAGGCCTTTCTAAATCTGTTGTGGATTATATCATAAAATAGCACGAAGATATCTTTATTTACTTTAAAAATAAAATCTTTAAAATAAGGTTGAGAATAATGCCAGGTTCCCTTGGAACGCCAGAGATCATAGCTATACTTGTCATAGCGCTTCTATTGCTAGGACCATCTAAGCTTCCGCAGCTTGCCCGTTCCATTGGTGAGGCTCTAAGGGAGTTCAGGAAGGCAGCCTCTGGAGCGACAGAGGAGGAGAAGAAGGCCATCGCCTCGATCTCGGGGAAGCAGAATGTCTCCGAGAGCGATAGGCAGGTGATACTGGGTATAGCCAAGAAGCTGGGTATAGATACGGAGGGCCTTACAGACTCGGAGATACTGAAGAAAATACAGGAGAAGATAGGGCAGCAGTGATTTTCTTTATCTGGGCTGAACCATATGAGCGGGGGCAGTGATGAGGGAGAAGAGAAGCCACTAGAGGAGCATCTCGAGGAGCTCTCGGAGAGGCTCAAGAAGATCTTAATTTTTTTCGTAACCACTTGGATAATAATAACATTCGTGCCCGTAGACCTCTCACATTCTTACGTCCCTCTTGTAGCTGAGCTCTCCAAGGATATGGTATCTTATGTAATTCCCTCCAACATAACCTGGTACGGGCACACGTATAACGTTACGGTAATATACACCTCTCCATTCGAGGGGTTCAACGTCATACTTTACACATCTCTTCTTTTCGCAGCACTCATATCCTCTCCAGCCATATCATATGAGGTTTATCAATACGTTAAGCCTGCTCTTTACCCTCACGAGAGGGAGAGGCTTAAGTGGGGGGCTGCGGCAGGAGTTGGGCTGTTCGCTCTAGGCTCGATCTTGGGCTACTTTGGTCTAGCACCTATAACGATGAAGATCATGCTCTTCCTTCAGGCAGCACCAGCGCCCTCTGAAAATTTCCTCATAAGCATGACCTACTCTAAGCTGCTCAGTTTCATAGTTGGAATAACTCTATCAACTGGGGCCGTTTTTGAGATACCCTTGGTAATATACTATCTCATTATCTTCAGAGTGATAGATCCGGAAAAGCTAAAAGGGCAGAACTCTCGTATCCTCTTCATAGCGGTTTTGGTTATCGCTGCTATAATAACCCCCGACCCATCTGGCATAACGATGTTCATGCTGGCCATACCGTTTTACGCTGTGCTTATGCTCGGCGTCTACCTGGGCTCATGGAGGCTTAAGAAGTCATCCCCCGAAAGGGATTAGAGCGTGATTTTCAAAGCTTAACGGAACAATAGAAAGCCTCAGTTTAGCTTTATATTGTTCTATTTTTTATAACTTGATTAGGAGGGCCCGTAGCCTAGCCAGGATCAGGGCGCCGGCCTTCGGAGCCGGTGGTCCGGGGTTCAAATCCCCGCGGGCCCGCATCCAAGCCCAACTGAGGAGCTACTCCAATAATGAATTTCCTGAATCATAGGAATCTAATCTACTTATATTTACGGTTACGAGATAGAAATGATACTCATGGGCGCATATTACATTGAAGCGTTCTCCTTGCTCAGAAAATCATACCTATTGCTCCAATAACAGTCATAATGGCCCTAGTTTTTCATCGGTGGGAAGGTTGTTTAAAACGTTGGGTTCAAATTAACTTAATGAATTTCCTAATTTTTCAACTAACGTAAGAAATTACTTTTTATTAAACTTTCAATTCTATCCAAGGATGATTAAATAATACTTTAAAGAAAATTAGACATGAGGTAGCTATTATTGAAGAACCTTGAATACATAGTTAAAAATCGCACGCAAGTAAGCAGGGAGTGAATGAATTGAAATCCCTGAGACTACTCAAACTGCCAGAGGTATTTGAATGCATCATCCAAAAGCGGATCAATCGTTTCACCGTTGAAGCCTTTTTGAACGGAGAATTTTCGATTATTTACTTGAACAACACCGGTAGGCTAACCGGTATACTTGAGAAAAATAGGAAAGGGTATTGCATACCCAATAAATCCGGAAGGATAAGGTATAGATTGATCGCGATCGGAAAAGATGAATATTCATATTTAGTAGACACGAGCCTCCAAGAGAGAGCATTTCTAGAAGCTGTTGAAGAAGGCTACATACCTTGGCTGAAGAATTGCATTCTCTCGAAGAGGAATTATAGAATAGAAGGTGAAGTAGTAGACTATGCTTTTAACTGTAGCGATGGATTAGTTTTAGTCGAGTTAAAGAGCGCTGTAATGGAGCTCCCAGGGAGATATGCTGGATATCCAGATGCTCCGACACTACGAGCACGGAAGCAGCTAGAAGCACTGGCAAGATACGTAAGAACCGGGGGGAAGGGAATGGTGGTATTCGTTGCGGGTATACCATTAGCTAACGGATTCAAACTATATTGCGGTGCGGATAGGAAGATCAAAGAATACATCGATGAAGCTGTTGATGCCGATGTGGTTTTCAAATCAATAAATATATTTTATGACCCCAAAAGTAATAGCGTAATGCTAGGCCACACTGATCTACCAGTTAATTTAAACTGTTAAAACCACACTGCTTGGTGCTTAAGCTCACAATTTATGTTATATATTATTGTTATATCATCGTATTCTAATGTTTTTATATGGCGAGACTTACTTTAGGGACTCTAGTTGACCGATTTATCTAAAGTATGCTCATTGAAAAGAGAATCTGGTCACAATGAGAATGGAAGCATACATTATTAGACGATCACTCGCCTGGGTTTAGGCAAAAAACAAAAGCACTTTAGTCTTAAAATTGAAACGAGATGCTTCGCGATGTGTGCTTCTGTTCATTATTTGTTTTTTGAAGAGAATAAGAGATAAAAGAGCTTTTCAGCAAGAAAGCAGTATGTGCTCGATACTAAAGCTTTTTCACAACTTCTGAGGGACGACATTATGAGTTCCCGAGAAGTTGAAGATGTTGCCAGAGCTCTTATAGATGCTAAAGGCAAAGCCGTTGCTTTCACTGGTGCTGGCATAAGCACTGAGAGCGGTATCCCGGATTTTAGAAGTCCTCAGGGGGTCTGGACTAAGGACCCTGGAGCGCAAGAGAGACTCTCATTAGATTACTTTCTCTCTGATCCAGATGAGAGCTGGCAAGATTATATTGAGAGATTCTACTCGTTAATGATTAAAGCTAGGCCCAATCTCGCTCATTATGCTTTAGCCAAGTTGGAGGCTATGGGTCTCATCGAAGCAGTTGTAACCCAAAATATCGATCGATTGCATCATAAGGCAGGAAGCAAAAACGTTATAGAGCTTCACGGCAGATACGATGAAGTACAGTGCCTTAGATGCAACTTTAGAGAAGATATAGAAAAGTATGTTTCGGAATTCAGGAAAACATCAAATGCTCCAAGATGTCCCAAATGCGGTTTTGCTCTAAAACCAGCAATAGTTTACTTCGGTGAGCCCTTACCAGAAAAAGAACTTAGTAATGCTTTCGCCTTAGCACGATCCTGCAAAGTAATGCTCGTTATCGGTTCTAGTCTAGTCGTTTACCCAGCTGCCTTGCTTCCCGAAACAGCACTTCAAAGAGGCGCAAGGCTATTTATAGTGAATTTATCCCCCACACGCCTTGACCGTGAAGCAGAACTGGTCATTAGAGAAAAAGCGAGCGAGTTCCTGCCAAAAGTAGCTGAATATCTGTCTTCTTCCCAGATTTAAATTTAGTGAACCTCTGATTTTTAGGATGGGAAAACAATAATGAGAACTTATAGTATAGTTTTGCTTTATTAGATATCGCTAACGCTGGGAGGTTCAATGTCGATATCAAACGAACATCATCCTGAAACCTTAAGTTATATCGAAAAGACAAGTTTAGAACACAGGAAGAAACACGGACAATTCTTCACGCCGAGGAGTTTAAGGGAAGAGCTTCTTTCGAAGCTGCCAAAGCTCGTTAGACCGAAGGTTCTGGACCCTGCGTGTGGGACGGGAGAGTTTCTGTTGTCTGCTAAAGAATACTTTATAGAGCCAGAGCTGTATTGCTGGGAGATAGACTCTACCCTCGCTGAGATCGCGAGGAAAATTATACCAGAAGCTATCGTTGAGAACACCGATTCTCTCGCGAAGCCATTTGAAGAGGAATTCGATGTAGTTTTGGGTAATCCCCCTTACTTCGAATTCAAACCTAGTAGAGAGATCGAAAGAATATATAGAGAGGTGCTCTGGGGAAGACCAAATATCTATGCCTTTTTCGTCTATCTGGGGATCAAACTATTGAAGCCGGGCGGGTACTTAGCTTATGTCATTTCTTCCAGCATGAATAATGGAGCATATTTTAGGAAACTTAGAGAACTCATTATGAGAAATTCCGATATAATTTACCTGAAGGTTCTAGATAATCCCTATATTTTCGATAACGTTAATCATACCTTCCAATTGCTAGTTTTGAAGAAAGTTCCAAATACCGGCAGATATGTGTTTAGAAAAAGCGATTCTCTGATCTTCTCGGAAAAGGCTGAGGATTTGAAGAAAATTTTCAGCGAAGCGAGTACATTGAAGGAACTGGGATATAAAGTGCAAACTGGAAGGGTCGTGTGGAACCAAAACAGAGAGAAATTGACAAACGATCCTAATGAAGGAATACTGTTGATTTGGTCTCACAACGTGAAAAACGGGGAACTTGTCCTAGGCAAAAATAGAAGGCCTCAATATATCAAGTACCCAGTGGAAAAAGCCGATAGAGGTCCCGCCATAGTTGTTACCAGAATTGTGGGGCATCCTAAAAAAGCTTCCATAGAAGCGGCATTTGTTCCGTCGAATATCTCATTCGTCGCTGAGAACCATGTAAATGTTATATATCCACCTAAGGAAGCTACGTTCCATGAAATAATGGAAATAGTTCATCAACTGAACTCTTCAGAAACGCAGAAAATAGTGAGCATGATAACGGGTAATACTCAGATTTCAAAAAAAGAGCTTGAAAACCTAGTGCCGATAAAGCTGTCGATTAAAAGAGCATTACAATGAATATGCCTTTTCTTGATGTCAAACTAACTAATCATGACAGGATAAAAATTTTGCAATTGAAGATTCGATCACGGCTCTCTTTTGCCTCGGCAAATCACCTGTTTCTTCTTATATCTACAATGAATTCTTTAAATAATTCCTCAAATTCATTCTGAGCCAATATTGGCCTTCCCTCGTTCTCAATACTGGAGTTCGATGGGTTCAAATTCGGATATACCTTTAACCTTTTTCCAAATCTATCCTCGAATGTTGGCACGAGCTCATTTGCGTAGAATACACCGATCGGCATTTTGCTACCCCACTCCATGCTCTTGTCCATAGCTTTCAAAAGTTTTTCTTTAGCTTCATTTGGTTCATGAACAACGGGATCCCAATCATGATCATCTTCCAGTTTGAAAATAGCCTTTCTATAGAATTCTGCTGTATATACATCGTTAAACGTCACGCATGGCTGTAGAACATCTACAAAAGCAGCACCTCTGTGCTGTATTGCCATTTTAATCAAGTTTTTAAGATGAACTCCATCGAAAGCGTATCCTCTGGCAACGAACGTGTAACCGGATGATAAAGCTAGCAAGATAGGGTTAAGGGCCTGTTGAATATTGGGTTTAGCTAGGGACTTAGTCTTCGCATCCAATTCCAGCGTAGGCGAGGCTTGTCCCTTTGTCAAGCCATAGACTCCATTGTTATGCATTATGACCACGATATCCAGGTTTCTTCTCCCTAGAGCCACGAAGTGCCCAGCTCCAATGCCGAGGAGATCGCCATCGCCTCCATGAACTACGACCGTTAAATGCGGATTTGCTAGCTTTATACCCATTGAAAAAGGTAAAGCTCTTCCGTGTAAAGTATGTATACCATTGACATTTACAAAATGCGGTATTTTGCCTGAGCAGCCAATACCTGATACTAGAGCTGTTTCCGAAGGATCTAAGTTGAGTTCTTCGAAAGCTCTTAATACGGATGTCAAAATTCCGAAGTTTCCGCAGCCAGGGCACCAGTCAATCCATAAATTAGTTTTATAATTACGCTCCATATTCGAGCACCACCCTCTTTTCATTTCTATAAATTATCTTCTCTATCGCTTCAACCAATTCATTCAATAATATAGGCCTTCCGGTGAACTTCGCTATCCTCTTTTCTATGATAATGCCAGTCGACATAGCTATCAACGATGCTATGTTTATTCCGTAGCTGTGCTCAACAGCTATTATTTTGTTTACTGGTATTCCCCTGATAGCCTCGAGAAATTCTCTTTCTGGGAATGGCCAAAGAAGCTTCAGGTTCAAATAGCCCAACCTTATCCTGCTATTGAGCTTATCTATAGCGTCCAATGACACGCCTTTAGTTGACCCCCATCCTAATAGCAAATAATCGGGGCTTTTTTCACCATGAGCGCTCATTTTTAAGTTCAGAGGGGTCTCCTCGAGAATAATTTTCATCTTTTCCATCCTTTTCGAATACATCTTTAATCGGTTTTCAGGGTCCTCGGATATATGGCCTTCCTCATCATGTTCATCCCCAGTGTACCACATGATCGTATTTTTAGTTCCTAGATAAGCTCTAGGCGATATCGTGCTGCTCATATCGAATCTCTTATAATTTGCTCCTCCAGGAGAAACCTTTCCCCTATCGATTCTTATCTTACTTATATCGGGAATCGGAATCGAAGCGATCGAGTTTGCAAGGAACTTGTCTAGAAGATGGATCACTGGTACCTGATATTTTTCAGCCATGTTGAAGGCCTCTACTGCATCATAGAATGCCTCTGTATGGTCGCCAGATGATATCACTATCCTCGCGAATTCCCCATGTGCAGCGAAAACCGCATTCATTAGATCGCTTTGGCTCCCCCGAGTGGGCTGCCCAGTGCTAGGGCCTCCTCTTTGGTAATATGTTATAACGACTGGGACTTCATTTGCTCCAGCCCATGAAAGGCCCTCGACCATTAAATCGAATCCTGGACCGCTCGTGGCAGTTGAGCTTCTTGCACCGGTTAAAGCCGCCCCTATAGCGGAGTTGATAGCCGCTATCTCATCTTCCGTCTGTATAACTACTACCGGGCCAACGACCTTTCCCCCGATCTCCTCATACTCATACTTTTCTATTACAGAGCTCTCATCTGCTGCCGGTGTTATAGGATAGTAGCTCTGGTATCTTAATCCGCCAACGATCTTAGCTATAGCTACGATATCGTTACCTGTTAGAAGCATTACCTTGCTTAGCCTAATAGCCGGTTCATCGATCTTGACGATATTCTTAAAGCTCGTCAGAGAATCTTTGACTAGTTCATATAAACCTAAATTCTGTTCAACCAAATGAGCTCTTTCTTTAAACTGTTGTTCAATTCCATATCTGACAAACTCCCCTTCTAATCCCAAGACAACGGAGATTGCGGAAACTATTATACCACTGACATATCTTGATGCTTGTCTTGGATCAACCTTATATCTTTCAATTATTTTTCTTATCATTGAAGGGAAATCGATTTCTATAGAAGTCACGTTTTTCTCCTTCTCTAGATAACCTATGACATTGCTCACAATTGGCTCGATGCCATGTTCTCTTAGTATACTCTTGATTCTGTCCTTCGTGTAATCCTCCATACTCGGTACAGCATCGATGCTTTTTCCAGCCTGACTTTTATCATATATTACCACTCCTCTCTCAGCGACATCGTTGAAGTGGGTGAAGATCGTTTCAGCATCTGTTGAAGCGAGGATTTCCACTGGATATCTGAGAGATCTCGGCAAATCTATTGACGATATTAGCATATGGATATAACTGTGCCTACCGGTTATGTTGGAGAAATACTCTCTGTCGGCTATGAGACCATAACCCCTACTAGCTAATGCCCTCCCCAGTACATTCATTGAAGTCTCTAATCCGCTCCCCTGGGGACCGCCGATTATGAGCCCAACCTCATTCATCGAAAACACCTAAATCAATCTCCTGCGTGGGCCTCTTCGAAAACCGCATCATCGATTAGGATTTCTCCAATGATTATATGTTTCATAAAATGCTTTTCAAGCTCCTCTTCATCAACTATGGTCTTCTTACATGTTAAACAGTATAGCCATCCCCGTTCCTTCAAAAGATTTTTCAATTCGCTCAAAGATGGTTCCTTGAATCTATCGCAAGCTTCTGTAGCCGACATAATAGGCTCTTGCTTTAGAAGGCATAGCCCTACATATGGATAATATATATTCGGTTGGAAATATACGCATTGAAGACAGCTTTTCATACTCATACTACATCACTGTCCTTTTTGACTTGGTAAGCTCGAGAAAAAGAAACTAGCCCTTGATTTCTAACATTTGTTAAGGTTTTCATATATTTCACCTATCGGAATATTTCAGTCTCTCCTATCACCATATTTACTTCTGAACCTTGTAATCTAAAGCGGAAGGCAATTGCGCATATATTTCAGTTACGAGTTCGTCTTATAGGTTTCGGCATATTCAGTAATACTTCATTCTGCTCTCTATGATAATAGTTCTACTTGCATTCTTTAGAGAGACCAAGGGCGTCTAATTTTTCTTGATATAATTATATAACGGATTTCTAATATATCTTTTTCTGCACTAACAATTAGATTTTTCAACAAAAAATACCAAGCGTAATCTCGAAAAAGTGATGAAAGCGAGAATCAAGCCCTTTGAATTATAAAATCGATGAGAAATCAGAACAGAACAAGTAGCATTATCTCACGAAATGGAATAGCCAGATCTCGTCGAACAGAGAAAATTTTCGTCTGTAACCTTTCAGAACAGCTCCACGCCTCGCTACCTCTATGGCCGGAGAGAGACCTGTCAGAGAGGAGAGAGTGAAGATCAGATTTCCTCCTGCCTTCACCTCAGAATAAGCTCTATACAATAAGCTCTTAAGAAATCTCAGGTCTCTTCCGCCGCACCATGCTAAATCCAATTGATCCTTTATCTCTAGGGGAAGGTATGGAGGATTTATCACAACCCATTCGAACTTCCCTTGCCTAGGCAAATCTGGCTCCTCGATGACCTTAACCTTTTCGCTTACTCCATTTAATTCAGCGTTAAGCTTGGCCGATGCAATTGCGATCCTCGAGATATCCGAGCAAATGACTTCGGCGTCAAATTCTTTGGCAATATAAATAGCTATGATCCCTGAACCACATCCCAAATCTAGAACCCTTCCAGAGACGCTGAGTTTTTCCAGATAGTCGATGATCAGATCTGCGGAGAGAGCGAAGATAGGGTTAAAGACACCCTCTGGGATATACAAGAAAACTCCTCTATAATTGAAGAACCTTCTCATCTTCGGGAGGAGAAAATGTATAAGTCTAAGGGTCATCATGGAAGCCTCTGCCGAGGAACTCCTTAGCATTTTCAAGTCCTCAATCCCCGAATAGAAATTTACATCATTCGATCTAATCTCCTCCCCTAGCTTCTAGGCTTTCGTCAACCCCGTTCAGCTTTTCCATGATGTTGAAGATATATGCGATGAGCAGAGGGGCGTAGCTCCAAGGCTTCCTCAGGCCGTATTCATAACCTCGCACTCTAAACGAGTCCTCTATCTCCTTGAACGAGTTCATGAAATAGAAGAGCGAGGAATACGTGTAAGTGAGTAGCTTCCTCCTTCCGAGAACCCTTTCCAGGTCGCTGTTCGTAGTAGTTGAAACGAAGAGTAAGAGGGAAAGCATGGTAGATAGCGTATAAAAGGTCACGCTTAAGATCTTTGAAGGTTCACCGCCGTATAGAAGGCTCAAGAGATCTATGGGAGCTATCGTCAGGGAAAAGATAGCCAGTCCGCTCAAAAGCACCCCCAGCGCTTCTCCAATGATCAATAAACAGGATGAAATCGATGCAATGAGAAGAGAATACAAAACGTTTCTAGGAGCGAAGATCCCAACGAGAGAGAGGGTCAGAACGAATAGCTTGAGGATCGCTTTTTCAGGCCCCCCGAGCCGAGTTTTCCTCTCCCTAACTCTCAATACCTCTTCCAAGAGATTCAACTATCGCTCTCCTCGTTACTATATTATATCGTTCGAGCTCCTCCTCTTTAAGCTCATTCGCGCTTCCATACCTAACGATTTTCCCGCCCTTCAGAATCACTGCGAAGTCGGGAGAGAGAGCCTCGAGCATTAGGGCATTGTTCAATGAAACCACCACCGTCTTCCCCTCCCCTCTGAACTTTTTCATTAGTACCATGAGCTGTCTATATCCGTCCAAGTCCATGTCATTGAATGGTTCGTCCATGAGAAGAAAAGGCTGATCAGCTACTGCAACGCTTGCTATGCTGACCCTTCTAGCTTCCCCACCGCTCAGCTTAAACGGGCTCTTCTCGAATAAAGTCTTCACTCCTAGGATATCAAGCACATCCTCTCTTCCCTTGGCCCCCGTGTTCTTCAAGATGAAATCTATCTCCCTTTTCACGTTTTCCTCGAAAAACCCGTGGTAAGGATTCTGCCAGCAATATCCAATTAGCTTAGCCCTTTCCTTAGATCCCATCGAAGATATATCTTTACCATCTGCCAATATCCTACCGCGGCTCGGCTTTATCAGCCCCGCCATCGTCTTGAGCATCGTAGTCTTTCCACTGCTGTTCTCGCCAAGGAGAACGTTTATTCCGGGACCGAACGAGACCGATAGATCTTTCAATATCTCTTTACCGTTCAGAACTACCGTTACCTCCTTCAGCTCCAGCCTCATCTTTCTTCGAAACCTCCTGCCCAAACCTCTTCTCCATGCCCAATGCTAATATGTAGCCGCCTATTCCGAACGTGAGGGCCTCGCCTAACGTTACACCGCCTATAGCATAGGCTAAAGGAACCTGGTAGATCGAGCCTAGCAAAATGTAGCCTATCGTTAAATCTATCATAGCAATCCCAAGGACTATTCCTATAGGCAGAGTGAGTTTCCAGTTGAACGGGAGCCTCCTGGAAGCATAAACGGAGGAGGAAGCAAGTAAGTTCGCCATCGTCCCTAGCAATACGTCATATATCCCGTATGGAGAGGCTAGGTTCGAGAGAAGAGCTCCTATAGTGAGACCAACTATAGCCTTCCACCCGAATCTCTTTGAAAATGGCAGAGTTAGGAGGATATCGCTGACCCTTGCCTGTATGGGACCATAAGCTATTGGTGCAACCATCACAGTAAGTGCTGCATAACCTCCGGCAATGAGCGATATTTCCAATGCATCTCTCAGTTTCAACATGAACACCTTTTTATCGAACTTTTTTTGTTGAATTGCTTATTAATTCTTTTAACCTTTTTGTTAAAAAGAGTTAGCTGAAAATTACGGAAGCGGTTCTCTCATGAGAGCTCAGGGAAACGATGCGCTCGAGGAGAAAAGAAAAAGGATATTGGAAGGCCCTCCTCTGAAAACGCTTCTTTGGCTTTCATGGCCAGCCATAGTGGCGAACTATGTGAACATGGCCTACAATTTAATAAACGCCCTATGGCTGGGGAGGCTCGGTATAGATGAGTTCGACGCCCCCACGATAACCTCGACGGTTATATGGACCTTTCAATCCATAGGGATGGCCTACTCTACCGCGGGCTCTACCATCATATCGCAATACTTCGGTGGGGGAGAATATAGGAGATCCCTCAAATCTTCCGGTTTCACTATAACCTTCTTGCTCCTTCTCAGCATAGCCATAACTTTTCCCACATATTTGGCAACTCCTTGGATCGTCTCAGCCATGAGCACACCGCAGTCTGTATACCCTTATGCTGTATCATATATGAAAATCAGCATGCTCGGCACTCCTCTGGTCTTCATCACTTTTGCTCTAACTTCTATAATGAATTCATACGGTGACACGAGAACTCCCACTAAGGTCAATGTCGCTGGCATCGTGCTCAACATGATCCTCGACCCTTTGCTGATATTCGGTCTGCTAGGCCTGCCAAGGATGGAGGTTGAGGGAGCAGCGATAGCTTCGAATGTCGCGAGGCTCTTCCAGGTCATCGGCCTCCTTCTCGCGCTAAAAAGAGGCAAGCTGGGCATAAATATATCGATGCAGGATCTCTCCTTGGATGGCTACATATTCAAGCTAATAAACAAGGTTGGCCTTCCCCTAGCCGTTCAAAACGTCGTTATAAACCTTGCCTTCTCCATAATGATGACCATCGTCGCCTACTTCGGCGACGCTCCAGTAGCAGCTTACGGCGTAACTTTAAGACTACTGGACATAGTCCAGTCCTTCACTTGGGGGGTTAACAGAGGAGTATCCATCATGGTAGCCCAGGCGCTCGGGGCGGGCAGAATGGATAGGGCTAAATCGATCGCTTCCCTTTCCCACAGATTCGTTTTTGCTATCCTTTCTGTTGGAGCTCTGCTCATATCTATATTCAGGGCCCAGCTGATAAGGGCCTTCATAAACGACGATGCTGTCGTTGCAGTGGGTTCCTCTTTAATGATAGCCTTCGCCGCCTCCCTCCCATTCCTAGGTCTTTTCTTCACAAGCAGCGCTCTCGCAACGGGGTCTGGGAAAACTCTAAGCTTCACAATTCTATCTATAGTAAGGCTCTATGTTTTCAGGATAGGACTAAGCCTTTTGCTCAGCTTCGTTACAGGCCTCGGGATGTTGGGGGTATGGGCGGCTATTTCCCTAAGCAATCTATACGCTGGGATCGGGGGGTATCTATGGGCTAGGAAGGGATCATGGCTATCGAAGGCAGTTTGAGCAATAAGCTAAAGCATCCCATTTAGCTTAAGGCCAGCATAGATGGCCTGTCCAATAGAGATCCCGCCATCTCCAGGGGGCACTTGCGAAGGCATTATGAGTTTTTTGTCTTCCGCATTTATCTCCTCCTTAATGCCCTTCACTATGAAACGGTTCACCGCGGCTCCCCCGCTCAGTATTATCACCCCGTTTCTCGAAAGCTTCGCGGCTATCCTGCCGAAGGCTCTTCCGATCTCCAACTGCAAAGAATAGAGATAATCCTTTGCCCCGAAAGAATTTAAGGAGGGGAGAAGGGAAAGAGCGTTCTTAAAATCTATGAATCGGACACCATCTCTTTCGAACTCCTCAGGACTGGGCAAATCTATTTCCTTTCCGCCATCAGAGAGATCCTCTATCCTCATCGGTATCTCCCCATCATAATCAGAAAAGCATTCTATGCTCGAGGCGCAACCTACAGCATCAAGGAGCCTGCCAAGGCTGGAGCTCATAGGCAAAAAGCTATGGCCCTTTTCTATTGCTCTGATCAACTTCTTCCCCTTTTCCTTCAGGTGAAAATCCAAGGGGATAGATTCCAATAAGCTCTCCGCTTCTTCGCCGAAGTAAGATCGCAGTATTCCGACCAAGGGCCTAATGGCCTCTTTAGCAGCCAAATCGCCACCGATCAGGGGGAACTCCCTCAGCGAAGCGACCCTCCTGCACCCGCCTTTTTCAATGAGCATAACTTCTCCTCCCCATATCCCCCCATCTTCTCCATATCCTGTGCCATCTATCGTTATCGCCGAAGCCCCCAGTAAATCATCTAGGCTCCTCCCGGGGAATACCTGAAAAGCGTGGGCGCAGTGGTGCTGAACTTCTACTTGAACATCGAAGTTGTAGTGCAGTGCTCTTTTATAAGATCGTTTCTGGGGGAAGGATGGGTGCTTGTCAACTACTACAGCGCTCCTCTCCTTTAACAGCCCGTACCAATACCCTAGCTTGTTCAGCGATGAGAAGAGGAACCTCAGCGATTCGAAGCTATCCATATCCCCTATATGCGGAGTGAGGATAACCTTATTCCCAAAAGCAACGGCCCCAGTGTTATTCAGAAAGGCCCCCAGAGCCACTACCGTTTTCGGGAAATCGAAACCGACCTCAATCCAAGTGGGCGCGAATCCTCTAGACCTCCTCGTCAATAAAGTTTCTCCTTCCACAACCTTCATAACGCTATCGTCGACTCTGTTAACTATGGGCCTGTCATGGTCAAGTATGTAGTCGACGGAGTCCCCCAGCTTCTCCATTACGCAGGAAAGAGAAGTGCAAGTGGGATCACCGGATATGTTAGCGCTGGTCATCACAGCTATACCGTCGTCCATTGCTTCGAGGAGTAGGAAGTGAAGGGCAGAGTATGGGAGCATCACCCCAATGCTTCCAAGCCCAGGCGCAACCTCAGGCGAAATCTCGCTCTTTTCCTTCCTTTTCAGCAACACAATCGGCCTCTGCGGGGAAAGCAGAAGATCCCTCTCCGCATCACTCACATAGGCGTGCCGCTCAACAGTAAAAAGATCCTTTGCCATAAGGGCGAAGGGCTTCCTGCTTCTCTTCTTCCTTCTCCTGAGCTCTTTCACCACATTATCTGAGGTCGCAAGAGACGCTAGATGGTACCCTCCCACCCCTTTCACGGCTACGATATAGCCTTTCTCTATGAGTCTTCCTGCCTCGGAGATAGGGTCTTCGGAATCGAAAAAGCGGCCGTAGGAGTTAAGCAAGCGAACTTTAGGACCGCAGAGAGGACAGCTTATCCCCTGCGCGAAGAACCTCCTCTCGTTTTTCGGATCTCTATACTCCTCGCTGCACTTCTCGCATAATGGGAAGAGCCTCATTGAGGTATTTTCTCTGTCATAAGGAGGTCTCAGCATCATGCTGTAGCGGGGTCCACAGTTCACGCAGGAATGAAACGGATATCTGTAGAACCTGCTGCTCTTTTCCTTGATCTCCCTTAAGCAATCTTGGCATATTCCTATGTCCGGGGGAATCATAGAGGCTTCCTCAACCGCATTTCCACTTGAAGCTATCTCGAAGGATTTCCACCCCTCCATCTCGTCTTCCGTAACATGTATTCTCTCAATTACCGCCATTGGTGGGTGGCTCTTTTTTATAGCGTCGATAAGCTTTTCTATATCATCGCTGTCCCCTTCCACATGAATTACCACCTCACTGCCTCCCAGGTTCTTAACGTAACCTTTCAATCCTAAAGAAGATGCGATTTTGTAGACGAATGGCCTGAAGCCTACTCCCTGTACAACCCCTATCACTGTTATCTTCTTAGCCCCTTCTTCTTTTCCCATAATTCCTCGCCCATATATAGCAAGTGCCTTCAAGGCTAACCATGCATGGTCCATACGGCCTTTCAGGAGTGCAGCTCTTCATGAACAGGGGACATTCCAATGGAGTAGACATTCCAAGAACCACTTCGGCGCACCTGCACCCAGGCAGATTTTTTTCCGAGGAATCTTCGAACCTTAGACCATACTGGAACTCAGCATCGTAGTTTCTCCATTTTTCCTTCAAGAAAAGCCCGCTTTTCGGTATCATCCCCAGCCCCCTCCATGATGCGTCCCTAACTTCGAACCACTTCTCCATCGAGGATAGAGCTTTTTTATTCCCCTCTGCCCTAACTACCCTTGAATATGTATTGAGCAGCTCCGGTCTTCCGGCCTCGATCATCCTCAGGAGCCCCAAAATAGATATGAGGACATCTTCCGGTTCAAATCCAGAGACGACCGTTGGTATGCCATAATCCCTCGGTAAGAACTCCCACGCTTTAGCTCCTATTATTGCGGAAACATGTCCCGGGGCGATGATTCCGCTTATCTTTCCTTTCCCATGCTTTTCAAGGGTATGAACCATTACAGGCGGAGTAAGCCTATGTGCGCTTATGATCTTCACACGATCTTTCCCCCTTTCCAATAGAGAAACTGTGGCCGGCACAGTGGTCTCGAAGCCAATTGCAAGGAATACTCTCTCTCCAGAACCTTCATGTAATGCTTCTGCGGGGGAATATACGACTTTCACCTTCCCGCCGAGCTCCTTCGCCTCCATTAGGCTTCGAGGGAATCCACCCTTCGTCCACTTGAAGCCAGGGAGCCTGTACGCGTCGCCGAAGGTGAGGATCTCTATCCCTTCGAGTGAAAGCCTGATTGCTTCATCTATTATCCCTGCGGGGGTTATGCATACAGGGCATCCGGGTCCCGGGATAAGCTCAATGCTTCTTGGGATGATTTCCCTTATCCCGCTGCTCGCTATCGTGTGCTCATGCGTCCCACAGAAGCTCATTAACTTCAGATCCTTAAGCTTGCTGGAAACTTCAAATATCTCCTTCACCAAGCCTTCGATCAATTCCCCTCACACAGCAATGTCTATAATAGCTCTAAGCCTAATTTCTTTTTGTAATTCTCATAAGCAAGGGGTGTTTCAACAATGAAGAAAAACATAACTTTAGCCGATGGTGCCGGTGGTCCAGAAACAGCCCAAATAGTAAAGGAACTTTTCAGCAAGGCGATTTCCATGTCATCGACCTGGAGAAGCTCCGGCATAATCGGTTTAGATGTTATGGACGACTCTGGATTCGTCCAGCTCCCCAACGGCTCCTACATGGCAATAACCATAGACTCTTTCACAGTGAAGCCCTTTTTTTTCAAAGGAGGTAGCATCGGAAAGCTGGCCGCGGATGGCACGATAAACGACCTCATCGTCTCGGGGGCTAGGCCCCTCGCTATCGTCGATGCTATCGTCGTCGAGGAGGGGATGGACATGGATCTAGTGAAAAGAGCTGTCGATGATTTCGTCAATGAAGCCATAGGGCAAAACGTGGCTATAGTCGGCGGAGACTTCAAGGTGATGCCAAAGGGTCAAGTCGAAGGTTTAGTAATAGCCACTGCAGGCATTGGAATAGCGAAGCTTCCGATAACTGATGACAGGATATCGCATGGGGACAAGATAATCTTGACAGGAGGAATAGGTGAGCATGGAGCAGTCATAGCTGCGCACCAGTTTGGGCTTGAGCTTGGAGGATCTGCTATGAGCGATTCTTCCCCCTTAACCCCTCTGCTCCCCCTGCTAGAGAAGTACGGTGATCTCATACATGCAGCGAGGGATCCGACTAGGGGAGGAATTGCAATGGCCCTTAACGAATGGGCCGAGGTCAATGGAGTCAGGATAATCGTTAACGAGCAGATGATACCAGTGAAGGATTGGGTTAGGGGGGTCTCAGAGGTCTTGGGGGTAGATCCTCTGGCTCTGGCTTCAGAAGGCAGAGCGATCCTCGCTGTAGACTCTTCGATTTCCGAAAAATTATTGAAAGATTTGAAAGATAACGGTTTCACCGAAGCACAAATAATAGGCGATGTGGAAAAAGGAAATGGTGAGGTGCTCCTTAGGACGAGGATAGGAGGACTGAGGGTTTTGGAGCCCCCAGCAGGCCTTATGCTCCCTAGAATATGCTGATGCGGTGTGATTAGGATGTGCCTCGGAGTCATAGGTAAGGTCGTGGAAATTGATGAGGAAACTAAATTGGCGAAGGTAGACGTAGGAGGGGCAATCATACAGGCCGATTCCTCATTCGAAGACGTCAGCGTGGGCGATTATGTAGTCGTACATGCGGGAGTCATAATCTCCAAATCGACAGAGGAGGACTATAGGCTTAGAGAAGAGATCTTTAAAGCAATCGGCTATTGAGCTTCACTTGCCGGTGACCTGCTTATAAAAGGAGGAAACGTCTGAAGCAAACCTCTCCTTTTGGTATAAGTAAGCAGGGTGGCCGGAGGACTCGTATACCACGAGCCTCGCGTTGGGAAGAGCTGATGAGAAGCTCTTTATAGCATCCAAGTCGATTATCGTATCCTTATCTCCAACGATTATGAGGACGGGAGACCTTATAGAGCCAATTTTTGATTTGACCCTTTCCTCCTCCGTACCAACGGGCCCTATTAGAATTAAACCACTTACCTCCCTCTCCCCCGCGTAAAGCATAGCGAAGTATCCTCCCATGCTCGCTCCAACTAACAACGGGCGTGAGCCCTTCTTCAAATATTTGTCCAAAGCTTCCTCTAAGAAAGTTAAGTTCATCAGGGCATCGGAGGTTCTCCTGCTGCACTCGCTCTTAGTACCATATGGCATGTCAATGGCTAAGAAAGGTATGCCTTCACTCTCTAGTTTCTGTAGAAGGCCTATGTCCTTCCAAACACCGCTGTTGAATGTGTAGCCGTGAAGCAGAACGATAGGATCTAGACCCAGGTTCAAGCCATTATGAACAGAGAGACAACATATATTGCCTACACAGGCTCTCTCTTCGATCAAGCCCCATCATCTTCTCAATATGTTGCTTTTGCACTCAACTAGTATATAGAGTTTACAATTGAAAACCTCGCCATTTAAGGCGGGGATAGAGCAAAAGCTTATAATTGAAAGCATAGCTCTTAAGAAGACGAATGAGGATGCTCATTTTATCTTTTTTCAATGATGGGGTCGAGCGAATGATTTTCCGTTAGGAAAAATATCATTGTGAGAATAATTGAGGGAAGTAGCTTTGGAGACCACCGATGAACATTTCGATGGCAAACGATGCTATTATAAGAGACATGAACTTTCCTAGCCCATTCACGAATGTGGGGCCTAGAAGCCTTGATACGAAAGTTGAGGCAAGGAGAGTCAAATAGACCAGAAAGCACGCGATGTACGTTGCGACCATCGTCTGAAATACCCCATTGACTCCGCTGAGCAGAATGAGCGTAGTCATAGTTCCAGGACCTACTATCAGTGGAGTTGCTATTGGCACAACCAACACATCTCCCGTTTCGACCTTCTCGGGCTTGTGGCCGGTTATTAGCGTGTCTATAGCGACGGAAAGTAATATGATCCCGCCAGCTATCTTCAAGCTAGGCAGGCTTATTCCAAAGATGGTCAATATGTAGTTCCCCCCTAAGATGAAGATCGTCGTGAGCAGAACTATTGTGAGAGCAACTCTGTTCACAGTTTTCATGAAACTCCCCTGAGTCTCCTCCAATACCTCGAGGAACTTCGGTATGGCGACCAAGGGGTTCATAACCGCGTAAAGCTGTATTGCCGTTGATAGCGCAAAGACGAGGTCCAAATGCATAAATTCCACCATACCTATCGTTTTTCCCAAGGCCATCTTAAATTAGGAAGAGTTTAATAAATCTCCTCCTTAACTGAAAAGTGAAATCATTGGCATGACAAATATAATGGAAAAAGATATCAATCAACGAGAATATACTTTCCTCAGTGACTGAACATGTGCAGGATGCTCTCTCTCATTGGGAACTTAACCCCACATGCCTTGAGCAGCTACGAGAAGCTCGTCGGAGCCCTCGTTTCCTCAGCCTATTACGACCCTTACGCTGCGAAGATATTTGGGGAAAAAGGATCTTCCCACAAGCACGGATGGGGGAGGGCTACGGTTTACTTGAGCACAGGAAAGGCTTCGTATGCGATAACGAAGCACATGCACCCAGTTTACGTTATGAAGCCAGATCCCATCCCATTTTCTTCGATGGACGACGATTTCTTTCGCCCATTCTTGATAGACATGATGCATGTGAGAGCGGCTTCGCCCGAGACGCCAATTAATTTATTCAATGTTCAACCATTTGAATTCGTAACCAAGAGCGGTGGGAGGCTCATCATAGCGCACAACGGGTCAGTAAACAAGGAGGCTATAGTCTCCGAGCTAAACGGAAGCATATCGAGGGAGGTGGCAGAGAAACACAGCGACACATTCATTTTAGGTCAGGCGCTTTCTCAGAACGTAGGAGAGGAGCTAGACATAAATGCTATCAGAACGTACAAGCAATATGTTAAGTCCGCTCTCAATTTGATCCTAATTCTCATGAACGATTCAAGCGTCCAAGTAGCATTCGGGAGCTACTTCATAAACAGCGAGCATGACCAATACTATAGACTGTATTTGAGGAACGATGGACAAAGCATCATCGTTTCATCTTCGACTGCCATAGACTTTTACTACGATGAGAGAGGATCGCAAGACTGGATACCCGTAAAAAACGGGGAGTTCTACACGATGAAAATCGCATACAGAGATGGCAAAGCTAGGATAGCAGACATATCCAAGCACATATTATGACCTTTCCTTAACGCAAGAATTTTTTGCCTTTCTATAAGTAATTTAGAACATGAAAGCAGAAATTTTGATTCTTTTAAATCAAATCGATAGCATTTTTTGATAATTTTATCATAAAGAAAGAAAAATTCATGTTAACAAATTAAAATAGAAAAGTATTTATATTAACATCAATTATAAAACTAAATCATGTGAGTATCCATGGTCCAATGGAAAAAATACGCTCTCATATTTGCGATAGCGACCGGGTTCATCATAGGGATCGCTGTAGGATTTGGCTTTGGAAAATCGGCTGGGGTACTTAAGCCGCTCGGGGACTTCTTCATCCGCTTGATGAGGATGATAGTGACACCCTTGGTTATTATAACGATTTCCGCCGCCGTAGCGCAGATAGCGGATCTAAGGAAACTCGGAAAGCTCGTAATCGGGACATTCGTCATCTTCATTTCACTTTCGATAATTGCCGCTACCTTGATGCTCGGACCAGCACTCCACTTCAAGCCTGGCGCAGGAGTGGGATTAACGCCTCCAGCTGGGTATAAGCCTCCTACCCCACCTACTGTCGCCGATATCTTGCTCAACCTAGTGCCAACTGACTTCGGAAACATACTGAACGTATCGGGGCTTCTCCAAGCGATAGTATTTTCTATTTTGTTCGGTCTAGCAGTCAGCCTACTCGGAGACGGAGGAAGGCCCATTTCTGAAGCATTAAGGAGGCTTTCCGATGTTATGATTAAGTTGACCACTATAATAATGTGGTATGCCCCCATAGGAGTCTTCGGCTATGCTGCTTGGGTTATAGGAACCTACGGTGTAGGTATACTTGAAGCTTACGGAAGGTTGCTTGCCGTAGACTATGCCTTCAGCCTAATCTTCTTCTTCGTTGCATATACGATAGTTGTATGGTTATCCGGCTTGAACCCCCTAAAATATTGGTACGCTATAATAGAGCCGGCCATCATAGCATTTTCAACCAGGAGCAGCGCGGTAGCTCTCCCGGTGAACTTGAAGATAGCTAAGGAAAAATTGAACGTTCCAGATTACGTAGCACAGCTCGTGCTCCCCACGGGAGCAACATGCCATATGGACGGCACCGCGATGTATCAGGTCCTCTCCACAGTCTTCATAGCTCAGGTATTCGGGCTGACGATATCTCCCGCTCTCTACGGAACAATAATAGTGGTGGCAGCACTAGCTGCTGTAGCTACGGCCGCTGTGCCTAGCGGAGGCCTCCTGATGCTTGCCATGACTGTAGGGGCCGCTGGGATGCCACTAGAAGGTATCGCTTTAATAACACCCATAGATCCTCTAATGGACATGCTTAGAACGATGATCAACGCCGAAGGAGACGTGGCTGTATCAACGTTGATGGCAAGGATACTTGAAGGACCTAAATGGTGGGAGAAAGGGAAGCAGTCGGCCTAACGGTTTAAGACCGAAACCATACATATTTTTTAATTTTTCATTTGGAGAAAAGAAGCTTAACAAAAAACGTTTTGAAGTATCCCTTCGACGTTTTTAAAATTTCGACCATTCGGTTTTAACAGCTCAGGAGCAGTTAACTTCGCTTTTCAGATATGTTTTAATTATGCCCTTCTCGTTCAGCTTTTTCCTCACCATCTCCGTCCCGATCTTTATGGACCTGAGCTTTTCCCTAGCGATCTTCCTTGGCAGTAGCTTCAGTCCGCAGTCCGGGTTTATATATAGACACTCGGGCTTTACGTAGTTCAGTACCTTTAATATTGCTGCCTCAACTGCTTCGGGCGACTCTACGAATCTATTGTGTACGTCTACGACACCGAAGCCAAGCTCAACGTTCAAGCCCCTTATCACTTCCAGATCGCTGAAGCCCCTGTTCGCAAATTCCAATGCGAACTGAGATACCTTGAGTTTATCATAGTACGGCTTTAGTATCCTGTAATCGGAGTAGCATACGTGGAGGCCAACCTTTATGTTCAGCCCCCTTACGGCCTCGTTAACAGCTTCGACTGCCCACTCCATCTCCTCCGGATGCGTTGTTAGGGCTGGCTCATCCACCTGAACGAAGTTCGCCCCCGCCTCCTCCAGCGCCTTAAGCTCCCTGTTTATTATCTTAGCTATCTCGAAGGTCGCCTCTTCCTTGCTCTTGTAATAAATTATGTATGACCAGTCAGCGATGGTGTATGGACCCGTTATAGGTACTTTAACAGCAGGTGATGTTGAGACGGATCTGAGGAACTTGAACTCCTCGACCGTCATCGGGCCCCTCCATTTCAATGGACCCACTATTCCCGGCTTTCTGAAGTAGTTGTTTCCCCAGACCCTAACTTTTCCGAAGAACTTGAAGCCCTCTATCCTCTCTGCGAAGTATTCGACCATCTCCTCCCTCCTCATCTCTCCGTCGGAGGGTATGTCTACCCCAAGAAGCTCCTGCTCCCTTACAACTGAGGATACAGCATCGTTGTAAGCCTCCTCCATATGAGCCTCATCGATTTTTCCTTCCGCCCTCGCTCTAATCGCTTCCCTAAGCCACTTCGGCTTGGGATAAGATCCTATGACGGATATGGGTAATATCGGAAGCTCGATCTCTTTCATCCCATCTCACCTCTTCTTCGATAATACGGATCTCGACAGTTTCCTGAGCTTTCCCATCGCCCATCTTGGCGGAACGAAGTCCATCGGTGCATTGTTGCCCATGAAGACCTCGCTGAAACCCAATTCTTCAGCCCTTTCAACCCAACCCCTTAGCTTAGAGCTTCTCTCTGGAATGGGGCTCCTCGAGTTCAATGAACCCAAATATATGCGCGAGGCCTCCTTCTCTGAAAGGCCCTTTACGAGGCGCCAGCCAGATGGTGTGAACAGATCTATGCCGAGGATCGAGTTGTCTCTAATAGCATAAGACAGATGCTTCGCGTCCACGAGAGAAGCGCTGAAGTAGGTCATTAGAAGGAACCTATTTCCACTGAAAGAGTCGAATATCTCTCCCAAAAGCTTTCCTCCCTCCTCCTTCAGCTCCTGAGAAATGGCTTTTGAAACGATCGATGGCTCATGTACCTCGAAGCTAGAGAATCCCATGCTTTTTAGCTTCTCCACCAACGGGATGAGGAATTTTTTCCCCCAAGCATTGAGAAGCTCTGCATGAGAGGAATAATGAGAATTCTGCGAGAAATGAACTAGCGTCACCGGTCCAGGGATTGGGGCCTTCAGCTTCGCCCTTCCCTCCTCGGGAAACGCTTTCAGGAACTTCGCATAAGCTTCCAAAGCGTTCCCCTCTGTGAAGGATATCTCTTTCTTTACTATTGGGGCTCTTACGAAAAAGTTGTTGTCGAAGAATCTGACGAGGCCTCCAGCCTCCGCACCAGACAGAGATGCTACAGGGTTCAATATATCGTCAGCCCAAAGCATCCCATCGGTGAAGAGCGAGAAGCCTAAGGAGTCGAGGGATCGCACGAGCTTCAGCTCCTTCGCAATGATCTTCTCAAGGAAGGTTCTCTCATCTATATCTCCGGATTTTCTTAGCGAGTGCAAATTCGATACAGCCTCATCCCTGGGAAAAGATCCCGAGAACTCTATAGCGAGCTTCATTTTACGCGTCCTCCCATAATAGAAATTTTTATAGTGCTCTCTTAAACAAAAGGGGTTTTTAAGCTATTGTTGTATTAATTTTTACCACAACTTAAAATGACGCCGATCTTCAGGAGGAGGGCTAATAGGGTGAAGCTGATAGCTGAGATTTCCTTCGAGCTAGGGAAGGGGAGGAGGAGGCTGGAGCAGGCGATGGAATTCCTGAAGCCGGGATCTCCATATTCTGGAATAGATATCCCGGAATCGCCTCTGGGCAACCCCTCTATTAACTCCGTAGTGGTTGGAAGCATTCTGAAGAGCTCCTTTCCCGAATCAATAGTATTCTCTCATCTGAGGCTCATCGATGTGAGCCGGGTTATGTTCCTTTCCCTCCTTTCAGCAGCATCCGAGCTCTCTGGAATAGATGCCCTCTTCCTCACATTGGGGGAAGGCAAGGAGAGGAGAAGCGCATCGAAAATCTCGACGGAGGAGGCCTTTAAGATAGCTGAGGAGCATGGCCTTGAAGAGAGGCTCGGAGCTATAATAAGCCTCAGATATAGCCTCAGCGAGATCGAAAAAAGGCTCGGCTCTGGCTTCAAGAAGTTCCTCGTTCTCAGGCTTTCCCAAGGCAACATGGATAAGTTCGCTGAGGTGTCGCGGCTCGCGATGAGGAGAAAAGTTGAGCTCTACCCGTACATCATCGTTAAGACTGAGAAGAATGAAAAGGTCCTCGAGCAATTGGGCCAGCCTAGCCTAAGTCCATCTGAGCTCCCGGATATGCTGAAGGCGATTGAAAAACGAGCAGATGGCGCTGTCATATCGACGGCTGGCGATTTGAAATCCTTAAGAGCGATATGGCAGAGCTTTTGAAGTTTCGAGGAGTTTTCCAGGAATTCGCTTTGAGACGATAGTATCGAAGGGAAAAATATTTGAAAGATATAAATAATAGCTCTTCCATAAAGAGCAATAGGTGCTTCTCATGGCCAAGGTGAAAGTTACAGTCGACAGAGATCAATGCATAGGATGCGGGGTCGCCCCTACAGTTTGTCCACAGGTATTCGTATTGGGGAGCGATAACGGCAAGAACAGAGTAGTCGATAAGTTCTCGACCAATTTGACAGAATCTATTTCAGAGGGCGAGCTACCCGAGGATCTATACGAGTGTGCCGCGCAGGCCGCGAGCTCCTGCCCCGTTTCAGCCATAAGAGTTCAGAAGTTCTAAATATTTTATAAAAGGGCTTTTTTTAACCTATCAAGCCGCCATAATTCTAATTCTTAGCTCAAAAAATTGATGCTTTTTTCCTAATAGAAATTGTAGCAATTCCAGAGAGATCTTCATTTAAGCGCTTACGAGAATGTAGAAGGTTTCAAAAAAGCTTCTTAAAAAAGTAGGGCGGTAGCCCACGCACCTCCCGCGGGCTACCTGGCTGCCCTACCCCGCTATTTTTCCCCGCCGTCAAAAAATATAGGGCTAGGGATTTTTATACTTTATTCAAGATTTTCCGCTACTAGCTTGTTCTCGAGAAGCTTAAGCATTATGATGGCGATCGGTTCTTGAAGCTCCTCTTCGGGCATGTTTAGCTCAGCGCTGGCCTGCTTCACTATTTCCTCCACTGTCTTCGTTCCATCGGCAAGCTTCCAAACGTAATAAACCGCTGCAGAGAGCTCATATGTCGTATTAGATTCATCAACAACGTAGAAGTTCTCGTTGTCCGTGCCCGCTTCTTCTCCCTTCCTCAGAAATCTCTTCTGCTTCACATCGGGATAGCTCATTAAGGGTTCACCATTCTCTTCTCCTGAAGCCGCCGCCCTGTCTGTAGTCCCTTCTTCCTCCTCTCCTCTCGAATCCGCCCCTCCTCTCTTCCTCTGGGGCAGTTGGCTCCGACTCTGGAACCTGCTCCTTAGCCGGTACTTCCTCATCGTCTATCTGCGTTACCTCTGAGCTCGACCCGACGTTCAGCTGGACCTTTCCTCTGTAAGCTGTAGTCCAAGCACCGCTTACCTTCACCGCCTGTCCTTCCTCGACGGTCCCAGCCTTCTCTCCCCAAAGAGTCATCTTCACTCTTCCCGTTTCGTCTCCTATCACTGCCTCGCTTATGGTTCTAGTTCCCCTCTTAGTCTCTATGGTTTTGGGCTCGTTTGCTTCAAGAACCCTTCCCTTTACGGTTATGGAGCTCTCACCTTGTTTAAGCTCCATAACTTTTTTTGTTACATTTTGTTCAGATTCGTTTTCTTTACTCAAAATTCATACCTTCCGTTTATGTTGTAGCGATGTTATCTATAAATTTACGGAGTAATAAGCCTTTTGCTATATCAAAGTGAAACTCCTTCTTTAATGGCTAAAAGCTTGAGATAACGTCCTTTCATCTTTTCTATCCCTGGGCTGAACGCTGTAGATGCTGGTGAAATAGGTGACACCGTAAGATATGGAGGAGGAGAGAAGGGCGAAGCCTCCCGCTATAGGTCCTCCAAGTTCGAAGCCGAAAAGAGCAGCAGCGATCGGCGTCTTGCTGCATGCGGAGAGCAAAGATGAGATCCCAACTATGATGGAGAGAGATGATGGCAAATTGAAGAAGGATGCATAGGATAGCCCAACCATGGATCCTATGAAAACCTGAGGTACGAATAGACCGCCGCTACCCCCGAAGTTTAGAGTGAGCGTCACGAATATGATCTTCATTATCGCAAGGTAAAATGGAGGAGCGCTGAATGATGAGATCCCCAGGATAGCTTCCTCTATCGCCTTTTTCCCATCACCGGTAGTTTCTGGAAAGAAAATGAAGCCCAATCCTATTAGCGCTCCAGAGAGAGCTGCGAGGAGGAGATAAACGTATCTATATCTTCCCTTTAGCTCTCTGCTCAAGACCTCGCTTATAATTCTACCAGAGCGCATAGAGGCTATGAAAAGGAGAGCTACGAAAGAGGAGAACAGGGATAAAAGAATAGCGTGAAAAAATAGCTCAGGCCTGGAAAGCTCATATTCCAGACCCTGGGGATCCAGGAGATATGAAGCAGATACTTCGCTATCGCGAATGACGTTAAAGATGCGATGAGAGCATCTATGAAGGATCTCCATTCTCCTCCTTTCCTGTAAAGGACTTCGCATGCATAGGCAGCGGAAGCTATGGGGGTACCAATGATCAGAGTCAGTCCCGCGGCTGCTCCCGAGAGGAGGGCGGTTCTCCTATCTATTCCAGTCCAGGCTAGCAACTTCCACATTGCTGATGAAACCCCTCCGCCCAGAAGGAAGGATGGAGCCTCCATTCCAGCGCTCCCGCCCATGCCTATCGTCAAAGCGCTCGCTGTCGCCCTCGAGACTGTATCTCTCAAGCTTATTCGTCCGCCGTGCTTTATATAAGAGTATATTACGAGCTCAGTCCCCCGATATGCCTCTTTATGCTAGAGATCTCTATCTCGATGAAGTAAGAGGCTATGAGAGCGAGGGGGATGATCGCGAGAATAGCGTACTCGTTCTTCTCCAGTACTATTTCCCTCATCCAAACGAAGGCGTGAAAGAGCTCGATGAGGGAAAAGGAGGAAATGGCAGCGACAGATCCTATGATAAGAGAAGAGAACAGCCTGCCTAGAGCTCTATGTAATGACGATCTCCTCCTCTCCGCAACGCAAAAGATTAGAAACATAACCGATATAAAATTTGCTCGCAATATATTCGATATAGCTTACGAAAAATTTTGGAAGGGAATTAAAATGACGGGGAAAAAGATGAGGGTAGGGATAGCGCAGATAAGCAGCGGGAAGGACAAGAGGAGGAACCTGGAGAAGCTGGAAAAGGCGGTCGAGGGATCCTCGGCAGACATAATCGTGACTCCCGAGTACTTCATGTACAACCCATACGGAGATCCTAGGGAGAAGGTTTATGAGGAGGCGGAAGATCTCGATGGATCCTTCGCGAATGCTATGAAAGAGCTTTCCTCTAGGCTTGGAGCGAGCATATTGGCTACACTATTCACAAAGAACCCCTCTTCTAGGAAAATCTACAACGAGGCCCTTCTCTTCTCACCATCGGGGGAGATATCCCTTAGGTATAGAAAAGCGCACCTCTTCGATGCATATGGCTACAGAGAATCGGATTTCATGGATAGGGGGAACGAGCCCTCTGCAATCGTTGAGGTCAAGGGATCTAGGATCGCGGCCGCGATATGCTACGATCTGAGGTTCCCCGAGCTCTTCAGGACATATGCGCTGATGGGAGCGGAGTTGGTCCTCGTGCCATCTGGCTGGTACAGAGGAGATATGAAGGAGGAGATCCTCCACATCCTCGGGAGATCGAGGGCGCACGAGAACACGATATTCCTAGTCATAGCCGATCAGTACAGCGATTTATTCGTTGGGAGGAGCGCAGTCATCGGGCCGATGGGAGAGATCATATCGGATCTCGGCTCTGGAGAGAAGTACAGGGAAGTGGAGATCGATCTTTCTGAGATACAGGAGGCGAGAGAGAAGGTCCCAGTCCTCAAGCAGAGAAACCCAAATGTCTATAAGCTGTAGGACGTGTCATCCATGCTCTACCTTTACTTCGACGGCCTCTGCGAGCCCGTGAACCCAGGGGGAATAGCTACTTATGGCTACGTGATAAAGGATGAAGAGGCTTTAATACGAGAGGAATGCGGAGTAGTTGGAGCTGGGTATAGAGGAGACGACGTCTCCAACAACGTCGCGGAATATAAAGGCCTAATAAAGGGGCTGAAGTGGATATTGGAAAACGGGATGAGGGGGAAGGAGCTGAAGATAAGGGGTGACTCGCAGCTAGTCGTAAAACAGCTTAAGGGAGAATACAGGGTTAAGGCTCCCAGGATAATACCGCTGTACGAGGAGGCGATCATGCTTCTGAAGGAATTCGAGAGCTACAGCATAGAGTGGGTGCCCAGAGAGGAGAACGAGATAGCGGATTCGTTGACGAGGCGCGCGCTCAAGGAATTCGTGTCATCTCACGAGGATGAGGTTTCTAGGGCATATGGAAGTTCATGGGCGAAGCGGGTCATTTCCGATCCGAGGTGAAACCTTTTTTAACCTACTTGTAGAATAGCTAAGAAGGGCGGTAGCCCCGGACCCGCGAAGCTCATAAGGGCCCGACGCTCGGAGAAACCCCGAGGTCGGTGGTTCGAATCCACCCCCCGCTACCTTTTTCGATGGTGGGGGCCCCGCCGCCATTCTATGACTCGATCATCCTTTCTATCTTCACAGAGAATTCATAGCAGACCCTTTTGAGAAAGCGATCCTCCATGAGCACTCCATACCTCTCGCATCCTTCTGGAAGAAGAGAGTAGCCGAACGCTTCCTTCACGCCCTGAACGCTCAGCTTAGCCTTAAGATCTTTCATTCCCTCCGAGAAAAGAGATCTCACATTCTGAAGCAGTGTTTCGCATATCCTCATGTTGTTCCTAACGATGCATTCGAAACCGCTTAATGAGATGGAATTCTTCAATCTCATGAGATCGCTCAGCCTAAGGAGAGGGTAGAGCCTGAGGGGCTCAGCTAGTACAATCGATATCGAGGCCCTATAGAGCTTCAATGGATTCTCCACAATCATAAGGACGCCGCCTGAGAATCGAATAGCTCTATCGCCGATCGCTATATTCCTTAGGATAGCCAGGCTTCCCAGCTCATTTTCAGCCGCTATTTCCCTGTTAACCTTCGTCGTCGCCAATATTCCCCTTACTCCCTCCTCCACCTCTCTCCCTCCACCAAGCGCAGTATTCATTCAAGGGGCACTCCTCGCACTTCGGATTCCTGGGCCTGCATATACTTCTGCCGAGGGAAATCAGCTTGAGATGATATTCCACGAGCTTCTCCTCGGGAAGCGCAGATCTCCAAAAGGACGAGATCTCATCGTAGCTCATTTTTTCCCCAGCTATCCTTTCAGTGACCCTCGCTATGTGCCTATCGACTGGGAACGATGGGAAACCGCATCCTACGAGCAAGAAAACGTCCGCGGTCTTCTTCCCAACCCCCCTAAGCTTGAGAAGCTCCTCCCTCCCCCTTTCTCCATTCTCGCAAACTCTCTCCAAGAATTTCGGATCCTCTTTTAGAAGACTCGCCAATGATAATATGCTCTTCGCTTTAGGCCTGCCTAGACCGGATATTGAGACTGCATCGAAGAGCTTCTCGTATCCAGCCTTTAATACGCTCTCTGGATCAACGAGCCCGATCTCCTCGATCCTCGATAGAGCCCTTATCGCGTTCCTATCGCTGGTGTTCTGCGAGAGTATTATGCTCATCAATATTAGAAAGAGGTTTCTTTTCCCCTTCCTGAGGGGATGAAATACTGAGAAATCCTTCTCATCTGGCTTCTCCAATCGATCGATGGCATCGGCGAGGGAGCCCAGGAGATCTTCACCTATGGAAAAATCACTCGGTTATCTCCCACATAGTGAACGGGGTCCAGACGAGCCATGCAGGAACGGCCTTGACGAACTCGTATGCCTTCTCCCAGCTCCCTAGCTTGAGCTCCTTAGCAAGCTCCTCCAGAGTCATCTGAGTCATAGCGTACTTCTTGAGCACCTTGAGAAGATCCTCGTCCACGGGGATCTCAGAATCCGAGAGCTTTATTACCTCTATCGGCCTCTTCTTACCCTTTACCTCAGACATCCATATCACCTTTTCATAACAGGTGGGGCCGCCGGGATTTGAACCCGGGACCACCAGCGATCCGGGCTACGGGGAAGCTCCCCAGGCTGGCATCCTAGCCAAGCTAGACGACGGCCCCTAATTTTATTCTTGATATGGCTCTCTAGGGATTTTAAAGCTTGATCTTTCATCCCGAAGAATTCATCGAGAGGAAAAAAAATTTTTTTATCGGGGCGCGTCCCTTTTAACTTCGTAATTAATATAAATCGGGGAGGGAGAGAAGAGGTAATTGGGCGGGGGTGCCCGAGCATGGCCAAAGGGGTCGGACTGAGGCTCCGATGGAGCAGTCCTGCGTGGGTTCGAATCCCACCCCCCGCACCTTTTAAGATATTATCTCCATAGCTTTTTCAAACAAAGATAGGTTCTACTCTCCTTTTGACGACGAGATTCTATGGAAAAGGCAAAATAGAAGGTGAAGCTAATCGATTCGTGGGTGAAAAATTGTCCTTCAGAGAAGCCGAGAGGCTAACGGGGAAAAAGATACAAGAGAGCATAAAGATAGCTTCAGAGGATGCAGAGCTATTCCCCAGGCCGTACATGATAAAGCATTTCCCCCTCGCCGTGGAGAGAGCTTCAGGATCAAGGGTATGGGATGCTGATGGAAATGAATACGTTGACTTCACATCTGGGGCAGCAGTGTTCAACATCGGTCACTCCAACCCGAGGGTCATAAAATCTATGCTCGAGCAAGCAGAAAGAGCTCTGAACTTCTCCACTCTTTACTTCTACATGCATCCTCCCTTAGCTTTGGCTAAGAAGCTCGTGGACATAACTCCGGGAACATTCGAGAAGAGGGTCATCTTCTCCTTCGATGGGGGGGAAGCTGCCGAGATGGCCCTCATAGCATCGAGGGCTTACAGAAAAAGGAGAAAAATAATATCCTTCAGGGGATCATTCCACGGTTCGCTCTACCTTTCCCTCTCCTCCTCGGGCATATTGAAAGAAGGAATTAGGAGAGATCTTCTCCTCTACGATGGAGTGCTCTTTTCAGAGTACCCTGATCCTTATAGGAACAAGTGGGGGATAGATGGGTACGAGAGGCCCGAGGATCTAATCAACGAATCCTTGAAAGAGCTCGAGGGAATCGTTGAGAAAGAGGGAAAGGATGTAGCTGCACTGATAATGGAGCCAATTCAAGGCGACGGAGGAATAATAGTGCCTCCTGATGGATTCGTGAAGGAGGTGAAGAGGATCGCTTCAGAGAACGGGATCATATTCATAGACGATGACATACAGACGGGAATGGGGAGGACGGGGAGATGGTGGGGGATAGAGCACTTCGGAGTGGAGCCCGATATGCTGATCGCGGGAAAGGCCCTGGGAGGAGGCATGCCCATCTCCGCTATCGTAGCGAGGGCAGAGATATTGGAATCGATCCCCGGCACTGGATTGGGAACGACCAATATGGGGCACGCTGTGAGCGCGAAGGCGGCTTATGCAGCTATAGAGGAGATAGAGAAGGAGAATTTGATAGCTAGGGCTGAGGATATGGGGAGATACGTTCTCAAGAGGCTTAAGGAGATGAGCGAGGCTCTAGAGATCATAGGGGACGTTCGGGGAATTGGAATGCTCGCCGGAGTGGAAATAGTGAGGGAGAGGAAGGATAAGAGGCCGGGGAGGGAAGAGGCTCTAAAGATATGCTGGAAAGGCTGGGAGAAGGGTCTCATCGTCTCCACCGTTGGAAAATACGGTAACGTCATAAGGATCGCTCCGCCCCTCAACATACCGAAGGAGGATCTGGAGAGAGGTCTAGATTCCCTAGAAGAATCGATGAGAGAAGTATCTAAAGGGAAAGTTCCTGACGATGTCCTAAAATTCATGCAGGGCTGGTAGAATTTTTCAATTATATCTCTTTCAATTCTATCTAGTAGATTCATAATAGCAAAAGAGCCATTGACAATAGAAGAGTACTTTCAATTCTATCTAGTAGATTCCCTAAAGTGATCAGGAGGCTCAGGTGGACTGTTTCTGCTTTCAATTCTATCTAGTAGATTCAGGAAAGCAGTCAATTGAATGATATATTGGCTGAAAACTTTCAATTCTATCTAGTAGATTCGAAACTGCCAGAGGGAGTAGTGAAAGGGCAGTTTTTTACTTTCAATTCTATCTAGTAGATTCAAGCCTTCTCTAAGCTGATAGAGCTCGCTGAGGTTACTTTCAATTCTATCTAGTAGATTCTTGTTTTTGGGCGGAATAAGAAGACCGAGGAATGGGCTTTCAATTCTATCTAGTAGATTCTTGGCATGCATATACATATCTGCGTAATGTTTTAGCTTTCAATTCTATCTAGTAGATTCAAGATCCTGTAGCAGTTATACCTGTCTGATATACTAACTTTCAATTCTATCTAGTAGATTCAATGATTTTTATCTAGACAAAGCAGTCTCCAATGTGCCTTTCAATTCTATCTAGTAGATTCTTTACATGCAAGAAGTAAACGACATAACCGAACAATCTTTCAATTCTATCTAGTAGATTCATAGGGGACGCCTGGACAGACAAGCCATCAGTGTTTTCTTTCAATTCTATCTAGTAGATTCAACGGCTATTGCTCTTGCCTCGCACTTGCACAAGCATTCTTTCAATTCTATCTAGTAGATTCTATCTGTTTCGCTATAAAAATGATGTTGCTTTTGAGTGCTTTCAATTCTATCTAGTAGATTCACAGGCGAAATAAGCGAGGACATGATAAAACGAATGCCTTTCAATTCTATCTAGTAGATTCTGGAACATCAAGCGTAACAGACCTTGGAGTAAATACTTCTTTCAATTCTATCTAGTAGATTCTACAAAGTGACGGTAGCGCCGGGGGTGTGGCTGTAATGGGCAAAATAATATGCCCTAAATGCGGTCAGGAAGGCTACATGGCAACTGTTACGGTGAAAAACAGAAAATACCTTTACGTCATGCATAAGGAGGATAAGAAGATTGTGAAGCACTACATTGGCCCCGCTGGAGGCTATGTCGCTGTAAACAAAATCTACGGGCTCAACCTGACAAATCTGCTGGACGCTAAGCTGGAAGACGCCATTTCCTCTCTTTTGGATAGGCTCGAGGAAGAGATAGAGAAAGGAAAGGACAAGGAGAAAAAGCTGAAGCGGATATGGGATCTAGAAAACCTGCTTGAAATGCACATGAAGAGGCTTAAAGACTACGAGGCAGAGCTGGTGGTTTCGCATGAGCAGAAAGAAGGGGCACACTAGGCTGGTCTCAATCAGGATCGA
>Ga0080004_1165934_pt1 | contig 41368 bp, 49 predicted proteins | sample WasSprMetagenome_FD_69207 | JGI IMG/M metagenome (GOLD analysis project Ga0080004, IMG submission 69207) | Sulfidic aquatic microbial communities from Washburn Spring, Yellowstone National Park, USA - WS (SPADES assembly) (version 2) | ecosystem: Environmental > Aquatic > Thermal springs > Hot...
CAAGAGCTGATAGACTTTTTGAAAGAGCAAGCTAGGATTTTGAAGGAGCAAAAGTAGAATGTTTGTCCCACTTTTTGTGAAAATAGGAACGCCAATATGGAGATAATATAGTGATAAAGCCACTTTTTAAGGTGGAGCAAAATTCTACAAATGCTTGGTGGGAGAAATATCCAAGAGAGAAGCGTTTGTTCTGTGAAGTTTGCGAAGAGACTACACCTCACGAGCTGGTTGGTCAAGCCGTAAAGAAAGGTGTAGTCTCTTATCTTTTGTATCAGTGCCAAATCTGTAATGAATATAAGGAGGTAAAACTATGAATTTTGAGTGTAACAGAAAAGAACTAAAAGAGAAGCTGGAACTAGTAAGTGGTGTTATTCAGGAAAAAAGCCCAAAAGATGGGCTAAGTTCTGTGCTCGTAAGAAGTGAACTACCAGACAAGCTTTATCTGTACGGAACCAATATAGACACAAATGTATTATCTGTAAGTCATCAGTGTAGAGTGGACGAGAAATTTGAATTCCTCGTCCCAGCAAAACTTTTTAGTAATATAGTAAACTGCTTAAAAACAGAAACTATAAGTATGGAACTAGAAGACAAACTACTTACGATCAATTCCGACAAGACAGTATACCATATACCAACACAAGACCCGAATGGATACCCGATGCCTGAGTGGGACAGACCAAACGGGAGTTTAGTCGTTAATTTTGACGAATTTAAAAAAGCTATAAATAGCGTGATTCCATTTACTAGTGATAACGGGTATAGACTTACATTGAGCGGAATATTACTAGAATTAAAAGAGAACGAACTGAGACTAGTATCTACAGATGGGAATAGACTAATGGTGTATACAATTAGTAATGACAACTATAGACTACTAGACGAGACTAACGAATCACGCTTTATCGTCCCAAAGTCTGCAATGGAAACAGTTGTAAATCTAGATACTATCGATATGTTAATAAGGTTTAGTAATTCTAAGATAATATTCGAGACCAAGGATGCGTGGATAACATCGTCACTAATAGCTGGAAACTATCCCCAGTATGAGAAGGTCATTCCAACTAAATTTATTGCAAGTGCTACAGTAGACCGAAACGAGCTCAAAAATGCAGTACAAAGGATTATTCCAATATGCAGAACCGCTAATAATTCAATCAAATTCACGCTTGATGATAATAAGCTAGTGTTAAGTTCGAGATCACAATCAGGGATGGTGCTAGACGAAATACCTGCAGAGACAAATGGTAGCAATTTTAGTATTATGCTTGATGCTATACATGTATCTGAATTCTTATCTCTTGGAAACTGGCCGGTAAAGATGGAGTTCACTGGAAAAGATTCAGCGGTAAAATTCACATCTACTGTGGATACAAATATTGTTTATGTGGTTATGCCACTTGTAGAGGAGGGATAAAATGTATAGAAGTATTCAGGTTAAAATCTGGGAGGATAGGTGGTTCTTTAGTCTTAAAGAGAGGGAAAAATTAGTATATCTATATCTTATTACTTCTTCACACACAAATTCGGCAGGTGTAATTAATGTCCCGCTTGAATTAATGTCTATAGAAATAGGATTAACCCCAAAGCAATTTGCTGACAGTCTTAACAAGCTAAAAGAGAAAATCTTAGTTACCAGTGATGGAACAATATATATCAAAAATTTTGCCAAATATCAACTCGGTAATTCGTCCGAAAAATTTAAAACAGCTATAGCATCAGCGCTAAAAGAGCTACCCTCTAATACACTGAAGGAAATTATCGATTTTGATCCTAAAATTCTTGAAATACTTCCAGAAGAATTTATTAAGGAATTGCAGAATACCCTATCGATACCCTACCCATACCCTACCCATACCCTACCGATACCCTACCGATACCCTACCGATACCCTATCTACGCAAGAAACATACCCTACCGATACCCTACCCATAACAGAAACAGTAACAGAAACAGAACAGAATATAAAAAATATAAAAAATAAAAGATTTAAAAATTCTAAAGATTCCGATTTTGAAAAAGATGAACTAGAAGATGAAACAAAAAACTCCTCAAAATCTAATCCTGATTGTAGTAATGATATAAGAGATAATCCCCCCACAGTTCCGCCGGACCCCTCCACGGCTGTATCGGGCTCTCTTACAGAATCTTCCACTGTTGTGTCAGACGACTTCACCAGAGATAGTGCTAGGATTCAGACTGCATATAAACGACTGTTTAAGTACGAAGGGGACACTTCCTGTCTTGTAAGCTTACTATATGGGAATGTTCCCGAAGATGTTGTTGACGTGATGAAATGGGCGTCGAGGGCACATTACTGGATAGTTAAAAGTGTTCCACCTGAGCGATTTGTAGAGAACTTCCAGTATATCAAGGATATAAAGCGTGATGTAGAGATGAACGATAGGAGGTTTAATAGTGGGAAATCTCCGCCGGATACTGTTGATAAAGAATTTTTGGAGCAGATTGCTAACGTCATGGCTAAAAAGAGACTGGAATAGAGGTGGAATTATGGAGCAAGTAAAATTAGAGGTTGCACAAGTAAACCTAGATGCGGAGAGGACAGTAATAGGTAGTTTATTAGTTGACTGTGGATCTTGCAGTGAGATTTTTTCCAAGATTAGCAGTGACGACTTTTTTGATAGCTTTATGGCAAAGATTTTTGGAATTATCAAACAAGAGTGGGAGGACGGCCACGAGGTATCTATTGTTACAATAGCTGATAAGCTAGGCGAACCTGGAGCTAGCGCTATTCTTACAAAGCTTACCAACTTTGCTATTAATTCTGGTGTGGCTCTACAGTCAGCAGATATAGTAAAAGAAAAGTCTATCCTCAGGAAGATAGCGCAAGCTAGTAGAGAGGTCTTGGATATCGTGTCAGATCCAACAAAGAGTTCACAAGAGGCAATAGAAGAGGCAGAAAGAATATTCATGGAACTAGCTAAGTATAGGCAAGACGATCTTATACCCATAAAAGAGGCTATAAAAGAAGCTGTCGCTAGGATAGAAAAAGATCCAGCTAGCTGTATGGGACATAGTAGTGGATACGAGGAAATAGATAATGTGATAGGTGGGCTAAGGAATGGAGAGCTAGTAGTAATAGCAGCGAGACCAAGTGTTGGGAAGACGGCATTAGCTCTAAATATGGCGTACAAATTAGCTGTGAATGAGATTCCGGTTGCTATTTTTAGTCTCGAGATGAGCAGTGTTGAGCTGGCAACGAGGCTTATATCATTAGAGACGGAAATTCCAATTTATCAGCTGAGAACTGGACAAGTAAGAAACATAAGAGAGCTAAAGGTAGATGCACTTGCATATCTAGAATCTCTTCCAATCTATGTAGATGATTCTAGTCTTACCAGTACATCACAGATTAGGAGCATTCTGAGACGGCATAAAGAGATTAAAGTTGTTTTTATAGACTATATTCAGCTGATGCAATTGGAAAAGACGTTTGAAAATAGGGTTGCTGAAGTCTCGAAGATTGCAAGAGACTTAAAATGTATAGCAAAAGAATTCAATATTCCAGTTATAGCTATATCGCAGCTGTCTAGAGCTGTAGAGCAAAGACAAGATAAACGACCGCAACTATCTGATCTACGAGAGAGTGGGGCGATAGAGCAGGAGGCTGATGTGGTGCTGCTTATGTATCGAGAGGACTATTACAAAAAAGGTAAGGAAAAGGAACAGCAAGATATAGTGCCGGTTGAAATTGAGGTAGCGAAGAATAGAAATGGGGCGTTAAAAACTATTGTTCTGAATTTTGATAAAAAGACTAATAGGTTTGGTCCCAAACAGGTCCAGGAGGTTGAACTTGATGGGTGATATAGCAGAATTGGTGTTAGGAATATATTTACAACAAAGAAAGTTTCTTGGAGGTTACTAATGACTGTAGATACTATAATTGACACTATCAGAAAGCTTGCAGATCGTGGATATGGTGAGGTGGAGATGAAGAATTATCTTATAACTGAATATGGGATGCCAGAACAAGCATGGGAAAAGGTAAAGGAAGTAGCAACTAAAGCTGGCATAGACATAAAACGAGCAAGGCTAATGACTAAATTTAGTATCGAAAAAGATCTTGGAATTTATAGGCGTATGTATTACAAAAAGCATCGTGATAAGTGGCTTATGTATTGGAAGACGCATAAAGACATACTAAGCGCTATAAAGAAAAGATACAAGATGAATCACAAAGAGGAGCTCAAGGAGCGTAGGCGTAGGTATATAGAAGCGAATAGGGAGAAGGTGCGGCAGCAACGCAGAGAATATTACCAGAAAAACAAGGAAAGACTAAGAGAGATAGAGCGAGAGCGGTATCTAAGAAATAGGGGGAGAATAAGAGAGAATCAGAGACGTTATTATCTTAGGCATAGAGATGAGATTTTACGGAGGAGAAGGGAGAAACGTGCTAAGAGTAAACAGAGTAATGAAGGCTTAGCGGAGGTGTGTGTAGTTGGATAAGGAGAGTATTATAGCAAAATGTATTAAAGAGGGTGTTTTAAAGGTTAAGTATAACAGCAGTGAGTTTTTGCTAGTTAGGGACTTATGCGATGTTGGTTCGTATAAGGGTCTTGTGGTTCCGCTTTGTGAATTTAGAGAGGTTGACGATTTAGATAGGTATCTGAAAATCAGGAGGCAGTTTACTAATGTTTTCGGCAATGGAATACGTATTACGTGGTATGGGGATAGATATGAGAGAAAAAGCACACCAAGTATATAAAACTAAGAGTGGACTAATAGTCCCCTCGGTGACACAAATTGTTAGTATGTTAAATAAGCCAGTTTTGGTTACCTGGGCTAATAAGCTGGGTCTGCAAGGTATAGATGTTAGAAAGTACGTAGACATTAAGGCGGAAATAGGGACCGTTGCGCATAGAATGATACTTGACTACTTTTTGAATCAGGAAACCGATTTTTCCGAATATTCAAGGGATGTTATAGACAAGGCGGAGAATTCGTTCCTTAGTTTTCTTGAGTGGACAAAAAATAAGGAAATTAAACCGTTGCTTGTAGAAGAATCGATGGTATCTGAGCTGGAGTTATTTGGTGGGACTTTTGATTTCTACGGTTTGGTTGATGGCGAGAAGACACTGGTTGATTTTAAAACTGGTAACGGAATATATCAGGAATATTTCTATCAACTTGCCGGGTATAGTATTTTGCTAGAAGAAGCGGGAATGAAGGTTAGAAGAGGTATGATATTGAATATCCCAAGAACCGAAGATGAGAGGTTTTTAGTCCAATCAGTTACTAGTTTTGAAAGGGAAAAGAAGATTTTTAGACATTTATTAGCAATTTATTGGCTAGAAAGGGAGGCGAAATGAATAGAAAGGGAGAAGCGGTAAGGACTATAAGTTTAAAAATAAGAGTAAATAAGGATACTGTTAAGTTGTTAGAAGAAGATGCTAAGCTATGCAAAATATTGCTAAATTATTTAAGCAGTATATATTATCGCAAATTAATAGAGGATGGCAAAATTGAGGACCGAGATTTTGGATATGACGAGATTGTAAATTTATGGAAAGTGGGTAGTAAATTATCAGAGCTATGGAACAAGGTTCATACTGGGAATATTTCCGCTATTTTACAATATTGTCAAGGTTCGTACCATACCACAGAAAGCGAAGTAAAGGTAAGTAATAGGGAAAAGAAAGGAGACGAGCTACTTACTGGTGAATCTACACCTCCTAACTTTAAAAGAAATATTATTATTTTAGATGATAAGTCTTATAAGTTAAGCGAAACTCCTCAACATTGGCTTATACTTGACTATCAATTTAAAAAGGGCGAGTGGAGACAATTTAGATTAGATGGATTTTCTGGTCGTAATAGAAAGATGTTAATAGAAGGGCTAGACAATCTCTCTTTACAACCAGAACCTGATGGAACTATCAGATTTAATCTGATTAAAACACACCCGCAAGTAACTATTACAGAGGGTAAAGATGGATGGTATTTAAATATCCCGCTCAAAAGAAGAGTTGAGGTACAGAAATCTGGTTATGATGGATGTTTAGGCGTAGATATTGGAAAGGTAAGATTTGTCCAAATGGCTTTTTACAAACCTAATGATATAGATCGTTTTTATAATCCTGACTGGAATAAAGATGATGAATCTTTAGCTGTTTTTTATGACGAGATAGAGCATTTTAGAAAGGTAAGGGAGATTATTAGGCGGAATAAACAAAGAAGAATTAATAGATCCTCTAGACTTGGACACGGTATAAATCGTAAGTTTGCAACATCTAGTAAGGACAAGGATAGGGATGATGGGTTTCAGAAAAGTTTTAACTATAAAACAGCTATATCGATAGTTAGAAAGGCTAAGAGTAATAACTGTTTTATTGCAATCGAGACGCTAAATGGTTTAAATAGTGGTGGTATAATAAAACACTGGCAGTATAGTAAGTTTATACAATATCTTAAGGATAAGGCAGAAGAAGCTGGGATATTGGTGATAGAAATCGGAAAGTTCACTAGTGGAACATCACAACGTTGCTCTATATGTGGTTATTATCCAGATAAAGAAAATGGCGAAGAGTCTAGAATTGATCAAGAAACTTTTATTTGTCCACAATGTGGATATAAGGCTAATGCGGACTATAATGCCGCAAGGAATATAGCTCAGATAGGTTGGGCTATATTCCTACATAGGGCTGGAAAGCCAGACCGCACCTTGGAAAGTAAATATGGGCTTTATGATTCGGGCGGGTCTAGACGCCTTAAGGGGACGAGTCCTAAGTCAGACAAACCGTCTGATATGGACAAGTCCGATATGAGAGACCACGATAGCGTGGTTAATCTCACCAAGGCCTCTAGTAAAAATTCAGTCGATCGTCAGTAGTTTTTTACATTATTATCGATCGACCGAAATTTACTAGATGAACTTTCTCCTCGAATGCCCGAAAGGGCAGGCTTGGAGAATGTTCCCCGAGAACTACCGTAGTGGGTTTTGAGGCTAGCTATAGGGGAGCAAGACTATGCCGGCTTGCTTGTCGAAGTAATAGAAGTCGTTAGTTTTGAGGCTAGCTATAGGGGAGCAAGACCAGGAAGATTGCGTGGAGACTAAAGGAGGCAGGAATTTGTTTTGAGGCTAGCTATAGGGGAGCAAGACTCTGTCAACCCTGAAACGGGACTTTTTTACTGCCACGGTTTTGAGGCTAGCTATAGGGGAGCAAGACTCTTTTGTTCCTGTTCTGTTTTGAGGCTAGCTATAGGGGAGCAAGACTGATGTGAGTGAGATTATTGAGTATGGAAAGAGTCGTTAAGGAGGTGTAGTATGATAACGGTTGCATATGATCTCGATGGTGTAATATCGAAAACTCCAGTAAGGTTTTATAGCTTACTTAAACGATGTAAGCCATTACTATATCTATCATCCTTACTGTGTCCAGTAAAAATGAGACCAAATGGCCATTGTGTAATAATTACCGGTAGGAGTATAAAAGATAAGAAGATAACCGAAATATGGCTCAAACTTCACGGAATTATTGGTGATGTTTACTACAATCCGGATGGGTACTCTCAGGAAAGTGCGATCGAGCATAAAGCAAAAATGATTAATGAGCTAGGAATAAAACTTTACTACGAGGATGAATGGGATATTGCGGTGGAATTACGGAGGAGGTGTCCACAATGCGAAATCAGAATAGTATAGATGAGCTAGACATCTTAGAAGATCAGGGAAGACAAGAGAGAAAAGAGAAGGGGGAAGCTAGGAAGAGAGATGTAGAGGTGCAGGAGGCTAAAAAGCAAGGTCGTAGAAATAAACGAAAAGGTGTTAGGAAGGAGATGGAGCTTGAGGAATTGCTATACAGATTTGGTTTTATTCGTCGTCTCGATTCTGGTGTAATGACTGGAGGTGATGTAGTAAGAATTATTAGGGATGGAAAGGTTTTAGAAGTGGGCGAGAATAAATTTCGACATGATGGTCAGGGTTTTGAGATGCTCTATAAATACTTTGCACAGAGTCACTTGACTGACTTTGTAGTAGTAGGGAAGGCAAATGCCAAACGACTGTTTGTAATTCCCGAGGATAAATTTATAAGGCTGCTTGAGGAAGCTGGATATGACAAGTTTAGCGAGGATAGTAATGGGTATATGGAGTGGAGAGCTAGGGCAGAGAAAAGAAAAAGTTTAAGGAAGAAAGGAGGACAAGATGAGTACTAAGCGGTATAGCACTAAGAACGTATATGATGCTGCAATTGAAAGATTGGAATTTATATTTGATAACTTTCCTAAAGTATACTTTTCTGTAAGTTTTGGTAAGGATAGTAGCGTTATGCTACATCTTGCTTTGGATGTTGCAAAGCGGAAGAATAGACTACCAGTCAGTGTTTTGTTTATCGATCTAGAAGGTCAGTATAAACTTACTATCGAGCATGCAAAGGAAATGATGCGTTATGCTACATCTTGCTTTGGATGTTGCAAAGCGGAAGAATAGACTACCAGTCAGTGTTTTGTTTATCGATCTAGAAGGTCAGTATAAACTTACTATCGAGCATGCAAAGGAAATGATGTCAAGAGATGATGTTGATGGCTACTGGATTTGTTTACCGTTAAGCTTGCGTAATGCAGTTAGTGTTTTTGAGAGTCAATGGGTGTGCTGGGATCCAGAGAAGAGAGATAAATGGATTAGGGAAATGCCAGACTTAACTTGTGTTATTAATGATATAAACTATTTTCCGTTTTTTAGACCCCGAATGGAATTTGAAGAATTTGTAGTGGAATTTGGAGAGTGGTTTGCACAAGGAGAGTTGACTGCGTGTGGGGTAGCTATCAGAGCTGATGAGAGTTTAAATAGGTTTAGAACGTTGCGAAACGAGAAAAAGGGTCGGTTTAAGGACAAGTTCTGGACTACTAAAATAAGTGATAATGTCTATAATTTTTATCCAATCTACGACTGGAAAGTGGAAGACATCTGGACTGCTGTCGGTAAGAACGGATGGTCATATAACAAGCTATACGATCTTATGTATATGCAGGGTAAATCTTTAAGTGAGATGAGAATTTGTCAGCCTTATGGAGATGATCAGAGAAAAGGATTAAACTTGTTTAGACAGCTTGAGCCAGAAACCTGGGCTAAAGTAGTAAATAGGGTCGCTGGTGCTAATTTTGGAAATATTTATTGTAATACATATCTTCTTGGTAATAGAAAGATTTACAAGCCGGAAGGTATGACTTGGAAACAATATGCGGAGTTTTTGTTAGATACATTACCGAGGTACGAGGCAGAGTGGTACAAAATGAAATTTAATGTATTCCTAAAGTGGTGGGCTAAACACGGATATCCTGATGGAATACCAGACGAGGCTGATCCCAAGCTGGAGGCAAAGAGAGAAGTACCGAGTTGGCGTAGGATTGTTAAATGTATTCTTAAGAACGATAGGCTTTGTAAGTCACTGTCTTTTAATGCCACAAAAGGATTGTACGAGAAATATATGAAATTGAAAGAATTGTACGGGGAGGGATAGAAATGACTAAAGAAGAAATTCTTAAGCAGTTTAATGAGTTAGTTGAGAAGGTCAAGGAATTGTCAGAATCTGAGAGGATAAGCTTGCTAAATGAAATGAAGAAGAAGCTACACGAAGCAAGTCCATTCGTGGAACCGATAGATGTTGTGGAATGGGTTCCGAGCAGTAAGGTTATAGGCAATGATTATAATCCTAACCGTGTGGCTCCACCCGAGATGAAACTTTTAGAGCTATCAATAAGACAAGACGGGTATACACAACCAATCGTGACTTTTTACGACGCAGATAAGGACCAGTACATCGTTGTGGACGGGTTTCATAGAACGAGGGTAGGCAAAGAGGTTAAGGATATCTCTGATAGAATTAAGAACCACCTTCCAGTCGTGGTAATAGATAAGGATTTAAGAGAGAGGATGGCATCTACTATCAGGCATAATAGAGCAAGGGGGACACACGCAATACCGGGAATGGCAAAGATTGTAGAACAGTTGTATTTTATGGGTTGGTCCGATAAACGAATAGCAGAGCAATTGGGGATGGATAAAGATGAGGTTTTGAGACTTAAACAGTTTGTGGGGTTAGGTAGTTTGTTTAAAGATAGAGAGTATTCAAAATCTTGGGAATAGGAGGTGCGAAGTGACTCTTGAAGAAGTGTTACAGGAATTTTCTAGGGCGTTGGAAGTAGAGAGGCAAGCGAATTGGGTTCTAGGAGATATCGGTAGCGAGGCTGTAAAAATGTTTGGTAAAGATGTGATAGGTAAGTTCGCTGAGATTGCAAGATGTAGTAAGGAGAGGATTAGACAACTAATCGTTGTGGCGTTTACCTTCCCTGCAGAATATAGATATCCAGACGTTCCCTGGAGCTTTTACAGAAAGGTATATCAGACGGCTAAGAGGACTGGAGAAGACGCTCTGAAAATTCTTGAGCTTGCTATGAATAATGGATGGAGCGAGAAGGACCTGTCGTTGTATAAGACGGATGGTAAGGTAAAAAAGATAAAGTTTATGTCGGAGTGTAGTGCTTGTGGAAGTAAGATAACGATAGATGGTAATTTGAAGAGTGGATTATCTATATACTGTCCAGTCTGCGAAGCGTTAGGTAGTCATAATCTCTTGATGGTTACCGAGTGAGGTGCAATATGACATTAAGTGAGCTTTTAGTTACAGCTGCAAAAGCGGAATTACAAAAAGGCAATACAGTCGGTGTGTGTATAGTCTGTAGTAGAGAGACAAAAGAGGGGATAAGGGTGGGAGATACTGTATCCGATAATTTTACCGGCTGGAGTTATCTATATCAAGGGAATTGCATGTGTCCTAACTGTTACTATATCTTTTCTGATCAAACTTTTAGGAGAAAGTCTTGGGTAGCATCGTTAAATGATGGATTTAGAACATTTAAAAATGACGAAGCTACGGATATCTTATTTAATCCGCCAGAACCACCATTTTTTATCTATATTGCGAAGATTGGGCAAAAGCAAGGGTGGTTAACTTGTTTACATCGGGTGGCTTGGAATAAGAACAGATACTTTTTAGCACACGAAAGGTATGATGTGCCAATCTTGTTTGAAAGAGATATTGCTGCTACATATTTAGGTCAGGTTAAACAGGCGTTTGGATATGGTATATCAAAAACTGAAATGCTAGGGGGTAGCTTCTCGGCTACTACCTGGAAAAAGGCTATTCAAGGTGGATATGAGGATTTTTTACGTAAGATAGCCAAAAACAAGAAAAATTTATTGTGGGAGGTGATAGTAGATGTATCCAGAAAAGATATTGAGTCGGGAAGAGAAAGAGCAGAGGTTAGTAGAACTGCTAGCTTACTTTTACAATGCGGTTGATTGGAGTAAGATGAGAGGTAGGAATCCTCACGATGTTTTTAATCACAGAGTGAGAGCAGCAAGTAGAAGGTCGACAATCTATGAAGCAAGTAGTAAACTTGCAAACTACTTTGGATTGCAATCTATACCTGAGCAGGCTATGAGGATTATAAATGAATTGCGCCCTTATGAGACTGAGGTTCTAAACAAGTTGTATCAGGAGCATCTTGCTATCAGTATGATGGCTATAATTAGGGCTAAGGAGATAAGAGAACTAAATCGTAAGAAACGAGAAGAAAATAGAAAGGAGGAGGGAGGCAATGAGTAAGTATAGTGTGGTTGAAGGGACCTTGACTGCGTTGACTCCAATTTTTACAGGTGGGGATGAGAAGACGGGATCTACTCCTGTGCTTAGAACTATAATGATCTATAATGATGAGCTTGGCGAAGTAGCAATCCCATATATTTCTGGAAATAGCTATCGTGGTAGATTGAGACGCATAATGATGATAGATCTCCTTTACAATCTTGGTTACGAAATCCATAATCCAAAACTACATCATTCATTGTTTAGTGGTGGTGTACTCGAGTCTACTGATGAGAATACCGGAATGGTAGATTTAGAGTTGAGAAAACGGATAAGAAATCTAATTCCACCTGTTGCACTATTAGGGGGATGTTTTGGTAATCAGCTTATAGCAGGGTCTTTGGTAGTTGAACATTTGTGGCCGATCTGTAGAGAATATAAACAGTTTCTCCCAGATGAGTATCAGAAGGATCCACGTGCTATGCGCAGCATACGAGAATTCACGGATCAGAGTTTTATTACAAGACGAGATGAGATTAGAGAAGAGAGGAAAGAAGGGGAGCAGGCAGTACAGATGAAGGTTGACTATGAGTGTTTTGTTCCTGGAACAAAATTCTATCATAGATTTATTATCCAGATGCCTGACGAGTTGCAGAAAAGTTGTTTAGGTAGAGCTTTAGAATTGTTCGAGATAGTACCGTTTATTGGTGGTAGAAGCGCACAAGGTGATGGAAAGGTTTTGCTTAGTTATAAGCAAAAGCCAAACGGTGGTTTATATCTAGAGTTTTTACAAGACAAAAAAGACGACATAACAAAACTTCTTCAGGAACTGGAGGAGACATTATGAACGAGATAGAATACTATGTAAACAAGGCAAAAGAGGCTCCCAATTTATCGTGGGAACCTTACTCCCCATTTAAGATTACTTTCTATCTTGGTTCCCCTGTTTGTCTTACAACTCCCTGGATTATGTTCGATAGTCTTTTAGGACATTTGATTCTGTTAGATACAATGCAAGAGGACTTCTTTGTATTACCACGCAAACGTAATATTTCAGATTTTTTACCGGAGAACGGCAGGAGTATGCCGTTGAAAAAGACTGGGGAGATTTATCATGCTAGTGCAGCTATATTTACTCCGAACAACGGTTTGCGTGTGGAACAGATGTATAAGAGATTTGAAACGGTATTTTCCGATAAGCTGAATCTTAAAAAGGTAAGAATTGGTTCTGGGTATTATAGGTCATATGCGCTTAAAGAACCATACATTCCAGCTAAAACTGCTACATTTTTTGTAAATGGCAGAAAAAATGTGATACTTGAGCTAATAGATAAGTATCTTGTTGCATTAGGTAATGATATTAGAGTAGGATGGGGTACGATAAGGAAATTTGACGTAGAGGATACTGACCAGGATTATTCCCTTGTAGCCGATGGGATAGCTATGAGGCCAATCCCAGTAAGTTTATGTAAGTGGTATGAAGATGCAGCTGTACTTGCATATAAGTCTCCATACTGGGATCCACGAAATACTGCACTTTGTGTTATTCCGGGAAGTAGGTGTGAGTTAAATGACAGTTGAAGATTTCAGGAAAATAATGAGGGAGTGGTATAAAGTAGGTGGGTGTGAGATTAGGGTAGAACAGGCAAAGAGTATTATCCGTAAAGCTTTGGAGCAGTTCAGAAAACCATATGTTGCATTTTCTGGCGGTAAAGATTCTACTTGTCTATTACATCTGGTTTTACAGCAAGAACCCAATATAACAGTTGTGCATTGGGACTTTGGTCCATACAAAATGCCTCGTGAGATTGAAAACCAGATCATTGAAAATGCGAGGAGGCTTGGTGCAAGAGATGTTCGTGTGTATACAAGCGATGAGTATCAAAAGGGTAGGAACGCTTCTAAAGTCTTTGAACGCAATTTCTTTTCTAGTGTTATTCCAGAGCTAGCCAGCAAGGGTTATGATTGTGCATTTGTAGGTTTGCGCAAAGAAGAATCTTGCGGTAGGAAGAATAGAATTAACGCAAACAGAAGTTTGGGACCAATAAAGGAGGTGTGGCCAATTCAAGACTGGAGTTGGCGTGATGTGTGGGCGTATATTTTTGTAAATAATTTGCCATATCCCGAGATATACGATGTTTATGGGGCTATACTAGGGTGGGACAAGTCGAGATTTGCAAGCTTCTTTGATTTAGATTTAGAAGGTATCGGTGTACCTGAATTAGATGGTTTTGTTTTGTGGAGATTCAAGAATATTGAAATAAGGAGGGACGATGAATGCCGGCGAGCGATGCTGGAAAAATATCACAGGTGCTTTTGGATAGGTATGGGATATCGAGAATTGGTTTCGAATATATAGAAAATTTTTTGTTTAGTATAAAATATATTAAAGCTAATCGCAACTTTTATTTTCAATCATTTGAGGAGTTTGTAAGTAGCCGTGGTACTGTTAGGTTGGTTGGTAATAAAAATTTCTCTTCGCCTTTTGATAGCTTCTGGTACAATAAAGTGTTGGAGGCCGAGTCAGTAATAGAGACTGCACGTGAGGAACTGCGCAAGTTTTATGAGCTCTGGTATTGTAGAGAGGTAGATAATGTTAAAGAGATTTTAGGGTATAGTAGTAAGAAGGCGTATCGTAAGAGAGACCTCAATCGTATTGAACTTTGTGAACTTGTCGAGAGGGGTACTAGACTAGTTCCGCTGGAAATATTCTATTCGAGAGATAGTGAGCTTTATAGGCTTGGGGTAGAGGTAAAACCTTAACAAATCCTTAATAAAACCTTAATCGTTTCTTAATCGTTTCTTAACAATTCCTTAACATAAGCCCCTTGACATACTAGTGTATACTGATATAATTATAGTAGAAAATAAACTTAAGGAAGGAGGCAACAGGAATGAAGTTAAGAAAAGAGGTTTTTAAAGGAGAGAGACTTATAAAGGAGGAGGTTATAGAACTTGTTCCCTGGAAGGGGATTAGAGCCTATGCAACAGACCGAAAAGGTTTTTACCTGGACCTCAGAAAGGAAGAGGTCTGGGAAACCACCTATAGAGGTGGTTACAGGCTGGGTCAAATCTATGGATTTGACCCAAAATTTAGATATACCTTAATAGAAGAGGAGGGGAAATAGATGACAATTCAGGAGATCGAAAAGATTTTAGAGGAAAGAGATCTCTCCAGGGAGGAGGTCATCGCCCTCTGGGAAGAGGGCGATGAGGAGGTTATAAAATGGCTGCGTTGGTATCGGAGTGGTGTTATTGGGTTGAATTGGTTTATTGAGTTTTGTGACGAATGGGTATTTGACATCGTTACGAAGGGGAAGGATGGATGGATTCATCCTAAAACTTATGTTTTCAAGGATAAGGGTTTTGGGAAACAACTCTACTATCTGAGGTTCGTCGGCGAAGACGCCGAGGAGCTTCAGAGGATAAATGAGGAGGGCAAGGTTCAGGAGGAGGTTCGGGAGAAGAAGGAGGAATTAAGGAAGGTAAAGGTTAGAGTTAAAACAAGAGTCGGGGTAAGCTTTGGAGAAACATACATAGAATACTATACTCAAGATCCAGTATACGATCTATTTCGTCTCCTCGGTCAGGCTACAGACTCGAGGAGGCTGGGTACTCTAATCGACATATTGGAAGCTGGCGAGTTCCATTTTGGCAACGAATGGACACGAGAGAAAGAGAAGGAACTCGCAGAGCTCCTTGATCTCGAAGAAGTAGAGGTCGAGACAGAGATAGTTGGGAGCACAAAGTTTAGGGAAGAGGGGTGGCATTTACTCTTAGTAGACAAGCCACTCTTTGCGTACAAGAACATCGACGAGAAACTTTTTGAGGAATATGTCGATATGCTAGAAGAGGAATTTCATAGTAGGCTAATTGAAATTTACGGAAAGGAGGAGAAATAATGGCAGAGCATACCCAGGAGACTATTCAAACTCTCTGGAAGAACATCACAGATATCGCCAACTCAAGAGCCGAGGGAGCTGTGTATCTGTACCTACCGACTACTAGAAGAGAAGTGGTAGAGATCAAGAACCAGGATGGTTCCACCACCAAAGCTAGCAAGTTTGAGTTTTGTAAGATGGAGAATAATAGGGTAGGGGACTTATCCCCCACCCTAAATTTTATTAGGAGGGAGAAAATGAAACTAACTAGTTTTTTAAGAAAGCTAGGTTTGACAGAGGGGGATCAGGAGAAGCTGGTAAGGGAGATTACAAAGTGTTTTGGATTGTTGCCAACACAGTATGAGGTATTGAGAGTGAACAAGAACTTGTGCGTCTATCCAGTACATTACCCAGAACGTGCAAGACCTATTGAAAGTTTTTTCGATGATGTGTTTAGAGAGGATGAAATCCAGTTACTCGTATTTGATATTTTTAGAACTTTACATATTTCAAAGGAGGTAAAAAATGACAAAGGAAATAGTAGATAGGATGATAAAGAATCTGTTTGACGATGAAGAAAGGAGATGTCCCGACGGGGACTGTCTCCACTGCCAGAATTGGTTCTACCCCTGCGGTTACTTACTTCTATACAGAACCTTGCTTAGGTGGGGGTTTGAGGAGGTATGGAATTCGAATATGGATAATTCCTATGTTTCCTTTGCTCCCACCCACATTTTCGAGAAAGAGGGGGTGCGGGTGACGGTAGCTTATGGCTGGTGGGATGTGGAAGAGAAAAAGGAGGGAGCATCTTAGCTCCCTTTCTTTTTATTTTCAGGATTTTCAATAGTGGAAATACTCCATAAGTCCTGAACTCCATAATGGAGCAGGCAGGAGAAGGAGGAAAAATGATAGTGAGAAGTTTGGGAGAGATAAACGAGGCTTTGAAAGGAAAAGTAAAAATAAGTAGATGTATGCACGCATCTCCTTATGACCCGTGGGAGTATAGAATAAATCTAGAAGAAAAGGAGATTGTGTTTTATTATCCGTGGTCTTCTGGGTCATCTTTTTATATTGGATATCTCAGGAAAACATTGTTACCAGTTGTATCGACATTGAAGGAAATTGGTATTATAAAAGATTACAAATTTTATGAGGAGGTGGTGAGAGATAGCGGTGGCGCTTTTATTGAGGATAGGTCATATTTTGAAGTAGAATTCGAAGAGAGCATTGATTTATCTAAAATTTCTAGTGAAAAGTAGTGGAAAGTATTATGGCAGGTTCTATCCCTGCCTGTTTTTAAGAAATCTCAATAGTGGAAATGATTTGTTTTTAGAAGTGTATCAATAATGGAAACTCCGTAAGTCCTGAACTCCATAATGGAGCAGGCAGGAGAAGGAGGAAAAATGAAGGAACTAAGGTTTAGTGAACAGTACATTATAAAACACGGGTGGAGTGTTGATTTAGAAGATATTGGCGATATCTCCTTGCCAGAATCTATCTATTGGGACGAGGAGGATGAGCATTTTATGGCAATAGTTACTTATTCATATAGAGGGTGGGAATTTTCTGATTGTGAACTGTATGTAAAACCAGAGATTGATAATTTGGGTAAAATCGAATATGCGGAAGATGTGTTTGATAAGCACTGGGAAGACTGGACCATCTCTCCATCGAGGCAAACAGCGGTTTCGAGGCGGGGGGAGAAAGGGGCGCTGCTAGGAACCAATTTTGAAGAGTTTGAGACGTAGAGAAGGTTAATTCCTAATTCAGGATAAGGCAGCAAATTGCCTTATCCTGAATTAAATATTTTGAAATTGGGGTGAGGAAAGATGATATATTTAAGTACCAAGGAGGTGTCGGAAATGCTTGCAATAGGACAGGAATCCTTGAGGCAATTACTCAGGGAAGGTAAGATTAAGGGAGTTAAGGTAGGTGGGAAGTGGAAAATTAGGGAAAGCGACGTAAAAGATATTGCAGAAGGTGTTAAGAATTGGATAAATTGGCACAAGGAAGAACTTTAAGAACTTATAAAGGGGTGATATGTGATGACCAAAAAGATGAAATTGATTTTTGATAATTGCAAGCTTACTGAAACTGTGACTATTTTGGGGGGCGGTAACTATGAAAACTAATCTTACCATTACTGTTGATAGCGAGCTAAAAAAAAGAATTAAAGCTTACTGTGAGTTGAAAGGGTTTACAGTGAGTGATATCGTGTCTAATTTTTTTTGGTCACTGCTGGAGGACAAAGAGTTCGAAGAAGCATTTCTTCAAAAAGGCTTTAGTAGTCCGCTCAAGCAGTGGAATGATGCTTTCAGCATGCTTAAAAAGGAGACATTTAGTGAACTAAAGATGTTGTTTGATAAGAACGAAATGTCTCTTATGATCGATGCGCTTAATGGATTTATTTATGTTGCTGAGGTTAATCCAAGAGATGCACTACTATCGGAAATTATGGATGCAATTAAGTACCAGAAACTTGATGAGAAGTGGGGTGTGGATAAAGATAGGTTACTATCTAAACTTGCTTCACTTTCGTCCTTTCAGGCTTTTGTGTTGTTACAGGCTATTACTAAATTCTGGGAGGGGGAAGGTAGAGCAGAACTAGAAGAGATCGTGGGTGAGTAGTTAATTTAATATATTAACTCATTTATACACTGGCCTGATTAGTCAGGCCAGCATTTTTATTTGTATCTCATCTCTAATATGTTGCATGTCAAAATTGGGAACCTTTTGGGAACCCTCCGGGAACCTTTTGGGAACCTTCCGGGAACCTTTTGGGAACCCTCCGGGAACCTTTTGGGAACCAAAAGTGCAATTTTTTTGATAAAAATGTGTATAATAATAATAGAATGGAGTATAAGGTCAGGTTGACAACCTGACCTTTTTTTATTTGGGAGGATATTTTGGGAAAAAGAGTCTCTTCAGAAACTATAGATATTCTTGAGAAACTGGTTAGTAAATATCCGCCATACAAAATAGAATATCTTGAATCTGAACTTGAGGATGGTGCTTATGAGAATATTCTTGATGACGTCTCTATGGAAGAGAGGATTATAGGTCAAGAATATCTAAGAGATGTTTTGTCAAACGCAATAAGATCGCTTAATGATAAAGAGCAGAAGGTTATTTATATGATTTTCTGGGAAGGTAAAAATCAGGTGGAAGTTGCTAGAGAGCTTGGGCTTAATGTTTGGGATGTGTCTAGGATTTGTGACCGTGCTTTAAGCAAAATGAAGGACATCGTATATAGGGAACAAAAGATTGGAGAATAACTATGTATAAGAGGCTAGATAAGAGAGCATTACAGGAACTTATCGATATTGGACTTTGGCATGATATTATCAATAATAATGAGAATTTTGGGAGCTTATTTATTCCTGACGACTTTTCTAGATATCTCACATCTCGTAAAAGAGTAGTAGATGATGATTTTAGATGGGTTTTTGATGATTCTGATATTAGAGTTGAGGATATAGATAGCATAGAACGCACAATTGATAGGGATCTTAGAGTACTGATAGACGCTCTAGAAGAAGACGGTTTCATTATTAGTTTAGGACATTTGTAAAAATGAGTAAACCTTTTTTCCCTAACAAAATAGCTTTGGTGGGTTACGCATATAGCGGAAAGTCATCTACGGCGAAGGAAATATCTTATAGATATGGACACAAAATTATAAGTCTCGCAACTCCGATTAAAGAAGTAGACTGGGCTTTTAGCTTCTTGGGTATACCAGCTGAAAATAAGGCGAAAAAGAGAAAGTTGTATCATGTTCTCGGGATATGGGCAAGGAACCAGAATCCACGTTTCTTTATTGAACTTCTAGAAAAGAGACATTGGAAAGAAATATATGACGAAGACGAGAAAGTAGTTATCGACGACTGTAGATTTGTGAATGAAGCTATATTTTTTGCTCTAAATAATTTTACTCTTATTTATGTCGATTGTCCCAAAGACGTACTATACAAACGAGCGTTTGAGAATGGAGAAGACCCTGACGAGCTTTATAGCTACGAGAGTGAGCAGGAGATAGAAGAGATTATTAAAACTTTTAATCTTATCAAGGTTTCTGGAGTTGAGAACGTAAAAGTTGCGGTTGATAACTTAGAGAGCAAAATAAGGGGTTTGTAGTTTGAAGTATATCCCTGTTGAGCTATCACAGGACTTAGATAAAGCTTATATTGTTCCCTTGTCAGATTTACATATTGGTGACAAAAGATTTAACTGTAAGAAATTAAAAGGCTATTTAGATTGGATTAAAGAAAATGATGCTCTTATAATCTTGAATGGAGACATCCTGACTGCTGATATAAAGAACTCAATTGGAAACATTTACGAAACTGAGATGAAACCTCAGGAACAGCTTGATTATGCAATAGAACTCTTTAAACCGCTTTCTGATAGAATTATTGGGATTGTAGAAGGTAATCATGAGGCTAGGATTAGCAGAGAGGTTGGAATAGATGTTACTAAAATTTTAGCTACTAGTCTTGGGAGATCGGATTTTTATGATCCCGACAGCGTTTTGCTACATGTTAGGTTAGGTAAAGATAAATTCGGCAAAAAAATAGGCTACTCTATTTATAGTATTCACGGCTGGAGCAATGGTAGAAAGGCGGGTTCAAAATTAAATGCAATACAGGAACTTAGAAATATTGTAGTAGCTGACTGCTATATTGCTAGTCATACTCACACGCAAGGAGCAATCGTAGAAAGGATAATTGTTCCAGATGTTAGGAACAGAAAACTGCTAGAAGTTAAACAAACGTTTGTAAGCGCTGGTAGTTTTCTAGATTATGGTGGTTACTCTGAGAGAAGAGGAATGCCAGTCGCAAAACTCGGTTCTCCTCGAATAAGGCTTGATGGTACGAGAAAAGATTTACATGTATCGATATAGTGGGGCGGTAGTTTCGACCATCGTCTGGTGTATAGGCGATTGGTACACGGGGATAACAACCCGTCCGCTCCACCAGTTTTAAAATTGAGGTGGATATGATGAAGAAAAAAGTTCTATTTGTACAGTATTTAGATCATGCTTTGTTCTCTAGAGAAGAACTGGATAGAGGACCAGTTCAGGTTGCAACAGTTGGTATGCTAGCGGATGAAGATGAGGATGCTTTATTTTTGGATTTGAATCTATGGGAGAATGGAGACTCTGACACTATGGTAATACTTAAACCAACAATTCAAAAGATAGAGGAGCTAGGAGAAGTGATGATTGGATTTGATTTATAGCTATGAAATTCCGGATGATTTTGTAAATAAGGTTATTTGTGGGGATTGTTTAGAGGTATTGAAGGAAATACCAGACAACTCAGTCGATGCTGTTATTACTGATCCTCCGTATATGATATCAAGTTCAGTAAAGATAAGGCGTCAGAGAAATCCAATAAAATTCGACAAACAATGGAAATTTAAAGGCAGAGATATCGACTATAACTTTGGAAATTGGGATATTTTTGAAAGTATGACCGACTATTTAAAATTTACCGAGCAATGGTTTAAAGAATGCGCTAGAGTTCTAAGAAAAGGTGGTCATATTATCAGCTTTTTTGATAAACATAAACTAACTTACTTAGTCCACTGGGCCGAAGAACTAAATGTTAAGACCCGACAATGTTTATTCTGGATTAAATCTAATCCAGTGCCACAGGCAAGAAAAGTGTCTTTTATGTCGGCAGTGGAAATGTGTTATTGGGGAACAAAAGAAACCACAGAGAGGAAATTTGCTACTTTTAATTACCAGCTTGGTCAGCATCCAGACTATATAGTTGCACCGATTTGTTTAGGAAAAGAAAGGTATAAGTTTGGTTTTCATCCCACTCAGAAGCCAGAGGTTGTACTTGAATGGATAATAAGCTATCTAACTAATGAGAATGATATCGTTCTTGACCCGTTTGCTGGCTCTGGAACTACAGGAGTAGTTTGTGCAAAACTAAACAGAAGATATATTTTGATAGAAAAGGAAGAAAAGTATTGTAAAATTGCTGAAGCAAGAATTAAGGCAATCTCAGGTAGATTAGGGTTGAGTTATGAGAAGACAAATTAATTGGGAAGAAATAAGAGATAAATATGTTTATGGCATAGAGAAAGATGGCAAGTTAGAGTTTCCAACAATAGATGACTTATCTAAAGAATATAGAATTAGTCGAGGGAAAATAGGAGAACGTTCTTCTAGAGAAGGCTGGGTAAAAGCAAGGGAACGATACCTGAATGAAAGGGGAACAAAACGGGAACAAAAAATAATAGAATCCATTTCTGATAGGATAGCAGAGTTCGACACAAGTATTTTTAATGGCATAGATAGACTTGCCCAAAAGATTATAGAGAGAATTGATGCGTTGACGCCTGAAAAAGCGAGGACTTTTGATTTTGTAAACCTGGCGAACGCATTAAAGCAAGTAAAAGAAATTGAAAATTCTATATTAGGCAAGGAAGGAACATTAGGAGGAGAATCCACTAAAGTTTATATTATCCCGAAGGAAGCGATTCCCGATGATTGGTAAAGAAGAAAGAATAAACCTGGCTAAAGATATGAACGAGGCTTATTATGATTTTTGGCGAAGTAAAGCAAGGGAGCTTATTGCCTGGGGAGGTGCGGGTTCTGGCAAAAGCTATGCTGCAGCACAGAAAATAATCCTCTGGCTAATTAGGAAGACCAATAAAAAGATATTGGTTATCAGAAAAACGTACCCTGCATTAAAGAGAACCTGTCTTGAGCTAATAGAAAAACTTTTAAATGAGTACGGAATTAAATACGAGATAAACAGAACAGATTTAGTTATAACTTGCAATAAAAACAAAGTCATTTTTCTCTCCCTTGATGACCCAGAGAAGATTAAAAGTATCACTGATGTTGATTTGATTTGGATAGAAGAACCCACCGAGCTTACAGAGGAGGAATATGAACAGGTAAGGTTAAGATTGAGAGGCAAGAAACTAATGCCTGGCGAGTATAGACAAATTATTCTGACATTTAATCCAATCGATGCAAATCATTGGATAAAGAAACGATTCTTTGACACTATTCAGGAAGACGTTGGAATATATAAGTTTACTTACAAAGACAATAAATTCATCGATCCTGAATATGTTAAGGTTCTAGAGGACTTGAAGAATAAGGACGAAAACTTTTATAGGGTTTATTGTCTCGGTGAGTGGGGATCCACTGGGGATCTTGTGTATACAAACTGGGTAGTAGAAAATTTCGACCCACACACTATGAATTTTGATGAGGTTGTAGCTGGGCTTGACTTTGGCTATAACAATCCCTGTGCTTACGTATTAATAGGACTAAAAGATCAGGAGCCATTTATAATCGATGAGATATATCAGAGGCAACTTATGACGAGTGAACTTGCAAAACTTATTAAAGAGAAGAATGCGGAGTATAATGTAAATCCGAGCATCTACTGTGACACATCAGATCCTGACAGAATAGAAGAATTACATAGAGCGGAACTAAAAGTATATCCTGCGGAAAAAGATGTTATGAGAGGTATAAGCATAGTAAGACAGTACAAGCTACATATCCATCCAAACTGTGTGAATACAATCAAAGAGATTCGTGGCTATGCGTTTAAAAAGGACAAAAATGGTAATACTTTAGAGGAACCAGTAAAATTTAATGATCATGCTATGGATAGCATCAGATATTGTTTGGCATCTATTATGTCAAAAAGGAGTCCTGGGCTAGTATGGCTATAATAGATAAAATTTTGAAAAAATTTGGGTATACGAAAGTAGAGAAGAAATCGTATGTCCAGACCATAACATATAGTGATCCGTTTATTGCTTATAAAAAACCAGAATCAATCTCTGACTATATAGATGTATACAAGACGCATCCATTAATAAGGGCCATAGTTGACAAGGTAGCAAAGGCTGTAGCTGGAATACCTTTCGAGATATATAAAAAGAATGAGAGAGGGGAATATGAAAAAGTAAATGAACATCCGCTAGTCGATCTATTTTATGCTGTAAATGACTATATGACAAGCTTTGACTTTTGGGAACAGCTAACTGTATCTCTCGAAGTGACCGGAAATTTTTTGTGCGAGATTGAATTAGATAATAATAGAAGACCTATAGCTTTACACCCAATGCGAACAGATCTTGTAGATATAATACCGGATCCGGAAAAGCGTGTCAAGGCTTACAAATATACAGTTAATGGGCGGTCAATTATCATTCCCGCCGAAAATGTAATGCATATATACTACTACGACCCATCTAACCCACTATGGGGATTGTCACCACTATCAAGCTTAGCACTAACACTTGTTACGGACTTTTATGCTAGAGCATATAATAAACGATTCTTTGAGAATGATGCATCTGTTCCAGCAGTTCTAGAGACAGATGACTATCTGGATCCAGAACAAGTAGAACTTATATCACGGATGTGGAAGTCATCGCATCAGGGAGCTGATAAAGCACATAGTATTGCTGTTCTATATGGAGGACTTAAATACAAAGAAACTGGGACTAGACCAAAAGATACTGAATTCTTGTCATTAATAAAACTAGATAGAGAGGAGATATGTGCAGTGCTTGGAGTTCCTCCAGCTGTCGTTGGGCTTTTTGAATATGCTAACTATGCAAATTCCGAAGCGCAGATACGTATGTTCTGGCAAGATAAGATAACTCCACTGCTTAGAAAAATAGAACAAATGATAACAGAACAGTTTATACAAAAATTTTATCCAGATGTCATCGGAAAGTTTAATCTAACACTAATAAATTCTATACTAGAGAACGAAGTACAAAATGCTCAAGTAGATGAGATTTTAGTGAGGAACGGATTGGCAACAATAAATGAGCGAAGAGCTTTGCGTGGTCTTGGACCTGTACCTTGGGGCGATACTTGGTATATGTCTATGACCTTAGCTCCAGTCGGTAGCGAAGTAGAAAAAAAGCAGAATATAGGACAGATGATATTAAAATTAAAAGAGGATACTATTGAAAAGCTGTCTAGCAAATATATTCCGAAGCTTGCTAAGTTTTTCGAACAGCAAGCAGAGAGGGTAAGGAGAAAACTAGAGAGAGTAATTGGGCAAAAGATACAAAAAGATTTTGAAGTACTTGATAATGAGGAAGACGAGAGATTAGAGAGTGTTCTAAAAGGCATATGGTTAGCTGCTATGCTTGCAGCTATAGAGCATTTACACAAAACAGTACCTAATCTTCCCACAGTAGATCTAAATAGGATATATCCATTACTAGCGCAAAGAGTTAAAGGAATAAACGATACTACAAGAGAAAAGATCGCTGATGTTATAAGAAAGGGAATTGAGCAAGGAAAAGATTTTGAAACTATCTGGCAAGGCTCTGAAGATTTTAGGGGTATAAAACAGGTGTTTGAAGAAGCAAGCGATTATAGAGCAAAGATGATAGCAAGGACAGAAATATCAAACGCATACAATGCGGCATTAATAACAACATATAGAGAAGGCGGTATAAGAAAAGTAAGGGTAATAGACGGGCAATTACCAACTAGCTGTGAACCCTGCATAGAACGAAATGGGACTATAGTTACAGTTGAGGAAGCATCAGTTATGGAAGACCATCCGAATGGAACATTAGCGTTTGAGCCTGTTTTTGGAGAGGGTGAAGAAGAATGAGGATAGAAGAAATCAATGCTCAATCCGTTAAAGAGATAGATGATAAAGAACTATTAAGTTTGCATCATAGACTACATCAACTTTTGCCAGCCGTCTTAAGAGACGGAAAGCATGAAGGATTGAATCTCGAGGATTTGGTTAATGCACATACATTTATTGTAAATGAGATGTTAGCAAGAGGGATGAATCACAATAAAAAGGACAAATTGGATGAAGAGTATGAGAGACTTAAAAAGGATTTACCGAGCGACATTATAGCGTTTGAAGAACTTCCAACTGATATAGTTGTAGTTCCAGATTTTGTATGTCTTGTTGGCTCTACTGTAGAGGGCAACAATCCGAATGATATCGATATATTATTTAGGGCAAATAGAATAGGGAATAATTATTTGGTTCAGTCCGAGAATATCTGGTTACCGCTTAGAAAAGTAGTTGACCCAGAAAAAAATAAGCCATTACACTTTATAGATAATCCGCAAGGTGCACATGCAGATTATATACCACTATACGACCTGATTCTAAGACGCAAAAGCGTTTTTGAGGTACATCCAATTAAAACCGCAAAACAAAACGAGATTGTAGATAATAAAAATATAAAGGTTGATCTTGGATGTGGTCGGAATAAACCTGAAGGGTATATCGGCATAGACAAAGAACAGTATCCAGGAGTCGATATTGTATATGACTTGGAAACCGGGATACCTTTACCTGACAATTATGCTGATGAGATAAGAGCTTGGCATATACTAGAACATTTAAGCAATAAAGAGCTTATAATGTTTGAGATATGGCGTGTTTTAAAACCTGGTGGACAATTGGTTTTTGAGGTTCCCAGCACAAAGGGCGAAGGTGCATTTGCACATCCAAATCATAAAAGCTTTTGGAATAAAGCTAGTTTTTATTTTTGGTCACAAGATAATTTATTAGAAGATAGGCCAAAGTTTGAAATAGTAGAACTAGAGGAATTTGCAACTGATGATGAGGGGCTTGCAGTATATACAAGAGGAATTCTTAGAAAACCCGTTGCAATAGAACTAGGCAAGAAGGTTCTAAAACCTATTGCAAGATTTCCGATGCAGAAACCAGCTATGAAATTATATCATTCGCAGACAGAAGCGTTCACTCCTGATGAGATTTGGCCGTGGGTAGAGGAACATCTTAAGAACGGTGTTGTTGCAGAGGTAAAACTAAACGGTTTTAGGTCTTGTATACAGAAAGCAGGAGATAAGGTGAGTATATTCTTTGAGGATAGTGAAGAAGAAAGGAATAAACAGCTCCCAATGCTTGTAAAAGAATTAGAGAAGATACCTGACGATTTTATCATCGATTGCAATGTAGGAATAGAAGAAGATGGAAAACCATGGCCCAGAGTAAAACTTATGACGTTGACTGCAGATAAGCCAGAGATTCCAGAAGGTGCATATCCAAAAGTTACTGTGTTCGATCTTTTATATTGGAATGAAGATGTGCATGAACGCCCATTTGCAGAAAGAAGGAAGCTACTAGAAAAATTCTATGATAAATACCTAAAGGGTAGTAAGTATTTTGATATTACAGAGCAAATGCAGATAAAATCAAAAGATGATTTGGAGAAGGCGTGGAATAAATATGGTTCTGTATATCTTAGCGAGGGCATTGTACTAAAAGACCTGTCTTATCCTTTCGAGCTAAAACCAGACTCTGATGGGCTAGCAAAAATAAAGCATGCAGTGGAGATAAAAGCAATAGTGCTAGAAGTCAAACAAAATAAAAATGGTACTTATGGGTTTAGAGGTGGCTTACTACCAGGGCAATCAGAGTTTACTGATTTAGTAGAATTTAGGGGTCAAAAATATATAGATATGGGATTTAGTTTTAATTGCCCATTTAAGGCAGAACTTGGTGATATTGTCACTTTTGAAGTAGAAGAGATCATTATTCGTGAGTCTGATAAAGGTCTCCACCTAGACTGGCTTGGGGCAAAACCAATAGATATAGATAAGACAAGAACAGAACCATATTTTGCGAATCAGGTGATAAATATAGCTAGAAGAGGTGGCGTATTACAGGATACGACAAGTAAAGCGTTTAAACCAGAAGAAGAAGAGACTAGGTCAGAAGCTGCAGAAAAGTTTTGGAAAGAAAATTGGTGGAGGTCCTATCCAAGCTCAGGGAAAGGGGCATGGGTCTTCCAGCACCATTGGAGGGGGCTAAGTGAAGAAGAAGCAAAATTACCAGAAGAAGAACTACTTAAGACCGACCATTCTGTTCACGGGGATTTAAGATTAGAAAATGATTCTGCTTTATGGGGCGTATCTGTATTTATTGGAACTGCTGAGGCGAATTTGAAAGCTGGGGGAGACAGATTAGTTGCACTGCAACCCGACGATAACCTACAGTGTAGTTTTAAACTTTGGGAACCAAAGGAATGGCTAGATGTCGGAGATCCACCGTTGGTAGTCGAGCCAGGTGGAGTTGGCAGTACATCTAAGACTTGGTCAAAGTTTTTTATGATAGACCATGGAACTTATGAAATTGGTGTTTGGCGTGAACATATGATAGAGATCTTTTTGCATGGTAAGAAGTTAAATGGCAGATACCTCTTGGAGTATGCTCCTATTGGTGGTAAAAGAATCTGGATAATAGATAAACCTAAAGATCAGACACCCTATGCTGAGTCTCACAATTTAGAAGATGTTATTAAAGAATTAAAGCAAAAAGGACAGAAATACCTTGTCTGGGCTAAGCCAGGAGAAAAACCAAGATTGATAGAGGTGAGTAAAGTGTCAGAAAAAAGAGAATGGTTTATTCCAATTATAAAAATAAATGAGGAACAGCGATTTGTACTTGCTCCCTTCTTAGTTCCGAACGAAGTTGATAAACAAGGTGATATCGTTAGGAAAGAAGATATAGAAGTCGCTGTACACAAATTTATGGAAGACTATCGGAATATTGGGCTTATGCATCAGGAGATACTGCCTGATGATAAGGTTAAGATAGTTGAATGTTATGTTACACGTGGGGACTGGAAGATAGGCGATCATATATTACCGGAAGGAACTGCGATACTAGGATTAAAGATTTATGATGACGATTTATGGCAAGCGATTAAAGATGGCAAAATTACCGGGCTGAGCATAAAAGGTATAGCATCTGCTAGGGAGGTGTAATTATGCCTAGAGAACTACAAAATCTTGAGATAGAGGAGATTTCGCTTGTGGACGAACCGGCAGTTCCAAAGGCGAAATTCCTTATAGTTAAACGTAACCAAAAAGAAACGGAGGTGCAAGATATGAGCGAGGAAAATATAAGCAAACAGACAATTCCAGACGAGCTTAAAAAGGTTATTGCTACAGTGATAGATCAAATAAAGGAAGCGATAAGAGGCCAGGATTTGCCTAAAAAAGCAAAAGATCTTATTAAAGCTGCCTTGGAATCATTGGAAGCAATAGCATCTGAGTATGGATATCCACCAGCAGAATATGGATATCCAGCTCCAGAATCTTACCCTCCACCACCTCAAAAGTCAGTAGGAACTGAAAAGGCTGGTAGGAGATTTTCTAAGGAGAATGAAGATAGAATTAGAGAGATTTACCGTCTAGCAAAGGAGCTGCTTGATCAGATCGGAAGTGAAGAGAACTCCGATGCTGATGTAGAGAAACCCTGGGAAGTCGATAGAGAGAGCGAAGTACTAGCTAAATGTGTAGAGATTGTAAACCAAATTACTGAGAAACTAGGAGGTAGATAGATATGGAAAAGTTTGAAGAACTTTTAAAGGCCTTGAATGCTTTAAAAGAAGCTGTAGAGAATAAGGATAAAGAGGCACAGGCGAGAGCATCGGCTGATGTAGTTAAGAATGCGCCAAAAGGTAGATTAACTGAAATTCCAATTGATGCTAAAACGGCCGACTTAGATACGATTCATAAGAGCTATTCAAAAGACCCGGTTATTAGGGAGTTCCAAAAAAGAGCAGACGATGTGTATATTGTTAGCAAGATTCTTGGTGTTGACCCAAGACAAACTAAACTTTATAAGGAACTAATGGAACCAGTTTCCGAGCTACGCAAAGCTATGAATACGGCAACGTCTGGATCGGGTGCAGAATGGATCCCGACTGGGTTCTCAGCGGAGCTTATATCTGCAGTAGCTCTTGAACTTAAGGTGGCAGCGCTACATCCAAGAATATCCATGCCAACCGATCCATTTAAACAGCCAGCATTAACAGGGTTTAGTACTGCAAGACTTGGTTCAGAAAATGCTACTAGTATAACAGAGTCAAGTGTTACTACCGGGAACATTACGCTGGATGCAAAGAAACTTATCACCTATATTCCGCTATCCTATGAACTTGAAGAAGATAGCATAGTAGCTATACTACCAGTCCTTAAGGATGATATCGTGAAATCCCTTGCAAGAGGACAGGAGACGGCTACTATAAACGGGGACACCTCTTCATCTCATATGGATAGCGATGTCACAGCATCAGATGATGTAAGAAGAGCTTGGAATGGGTATAGGAAGCTTGCAATATCTACTGCAAAAGTCGATGCTGGGAATACTGCTATTACATCATCTATGCTGAGGACTCTTAGGAAAAAGATGGGTAAGTATGGTGTTGATCCTAACTCATTAGCTTGGATAGTTAGCATATCGGCATATAACCAGATGCTTTCGCTTCCAGAGGTGATCACCGTAGATAAATATGGGCCTAACGCAGTAATTCTTAGCGGCGAACTTGCAAGGTTTGATGGTATCCCGGTCATAGTTTCCGAATATGTAAGAGAAGACTTAAATGCTACCGGAGTATACGATGGGACAACCACCAATAGAACGGAAGTCTTCTTGGTTAGAAAAGATGCATTCCTTTACGGAGATAGGAGAGAGGTACTAGTTGAAACCGATAGAAATATTAAGTCTCAAACAATTGATCTGGTAGCCTCTCAAAGAGTAGCATTCTCTAACAGATATGTCGCTACCGATCCAATCGTTGCGATACTTTATAACATAGCTGCATAGTGTAGTTATTAAGTTTAGGCGGGACACTAATTGTCCCGCCTAATTTATTATGGAGGTGTATGATAATGGCTTTAAAAGATAGAACACCAGTAAAAATTTCACTGGACTTACAGGAGCTACAAGGACGAGTTAGTGGTGGTCTGGAGATCTATCTTGCCGAAATAGAGACAAAACTTGTAGCATTAGCTGAGCTTGCAAATGACCTAAAGGCTAAATATAATGCTGCTGTTGAGCTTATAAATGAACTTAAGGCGGACCATAATGCTCATTGTGCTGCTGATGGTTTACATTATAACGGCACTCAAGGCGTTCATGACACCACAAATGTAACTACTACTGCTAATGCAAGTGCAACTAATAAACCAGATGTATCGATTTAGCCATGAGGATATTATTTAAGGCTAAAAACTTTATAACATATCATAGTCTAGTGCTAGACTGTTTTGTCCCTGGCGAGTACGAGGTTGATGAAGAAAAAGCAAGACAGTTAGTAACCGACTTTCCAGAGGATTTTGAAATTATTGAGCAAGCTCCGAATAAAGAGGTTGAAACTGATACTATACGACAGAAGAGAGGCCGAGGCAGGTAAAAATGGCGCTTATCGATGACGTAAAAGGCATAATAAAGGATGATTCTAAGCGACTGAACGATTCAGAGATAACGAACAATATAAACATTGCGATTTCTGTTTTTGCAAAAGATGTTGGTGTATTTAAGGTGACAAGCCTATCTGCTTATGATAGTAATCTGTCACTATGGAACCTCCCAGGCGACTGGGTAGATGGAGTATCCTTCATACGACAAGCTTTTGATAAAGAAGGAAATCCGATCGATTGTAGTATAGTCTATTATGAAGGTAATAGATATGTCCTGTCTAGAGATACAGATAGTATCTACATCGAGTACTCCTATATACCTACTGAAAACGACTTAACTACATATCAAAAGACTGTTATTTTGCACTATGCTTGCTACCTATGTTTCCTTGCATTATCAGCCTACTATGCACAGACAATAGATCCAATTTTGTCTCCAGACGGAGTAAACTATAGAGATAGGGCGGATGCATATATCAATCTTGCGAATGAACATCTAAATGCATACAAAGAAAAGGTAAGACAGCTAAGGAGCTTCAGACTATGATTAAGGTGCAGTTTATTAAGTCAAGGGGGCTAGAAGAAACTATTAAGAATTTACCACATAATGTTGCAAAGTCTATAAACAATCTCGCAATCAAAGGTTACGAGATAATTAGGGAAGGTACTCCAAAAGATACTGGAAGACTTTATAGAAGTGAGAAAGTTAAGTATGCGTTTGTTGGGAAATTGAATGCTACTATAATGACTACGATCGGAGAGCGTTCTTATGCGAGATTCGTGGAGCTAGGAACTAGACCACACTGGCCACCTAGACAACCGATTCTTGGTTGGGTAATGAGAAAGTTTCGTGTTACTGGGCGTGAGGCAAATAGAATTGCTTTTTTAGTCTCGAGGAAAATAGCTCGTGTCGGAACTAAAGGGCAATTCTTCTTCACAAGAGGAGAAGAGTATATAAAAAATAATATACCAAGAGAACTTGAGAGGCTGGGAGTTGCAATAGAGAAGAACTGGGAGGCGAGAAGATGAAAGTCCTTATGAAACAAAACGTTATAATTGAGAAGCCCGCCGTAGTAACCATAGACGAATATGTAGCAGGAGAAGTGTATGATTTACCAGAGGAACTCGCTAATGATTTTATTACAAAAGGTAATGCTATATTGCTAGGAGACCTAATTAAATCCCATGTTGCTACGGAATCTGCGGAAGAGACGGTAGAAATTGTTTTTATTCCCGAATTTAGCACTGACCAGAATGAATTACCATTTAGCGATAGTCAAAATATGCCAACCAGCAATACATAAAGCTTTATAATTATCCATTTAGGAGGCGTAATAATGGCGCTTTACGGAGAAGGCGGTCTAATAACATTTTTAAAACAACAGTTAGAGGAGGTCTCAGGTATCGGCATAGTTCACGAATATGACAGGATAGTAACTGAGAGCTTCGAGCTATTTAAGTCCCTATATACCGATCCGAATACTGGAAAAATAAATGGATGGACGATAACCAGAACTAGTACCGAGGAAAATATCTACGATAGTGCAAACAATGAAAGAATATATACGATTGTTATAAAAGGCTTTTACCAACATGATGATGCATCGGCATCGGAGATAGAGTTCCAGGAATTAATCGAGGCTATTGCCGATAAACTGAGGACTTTAGAAATATATGGTAATTTTGCTTTTAGATATCCTCCAGGCATTAATACTGTTGACACAGTTCAATTTGGAAATATGTTAGTTCACCACTGTGAAATAAGTCTGAGAGTTGAGGAGATAAAATTCGTTGGATAAGAGGTGATGTAAGGTGTTGCTTAAGTATATCGGGGCTTGTGATAGTGTAGATGTTCCAGACTTTGGCATTTTTGGTTGGAAACAAGGTGAAGTGAGAGAAATTGGCGATGAGGTAGCAAAAAAGCTTCTCGTGGGACAGGCTATTTTTGAAGAGGTAAAAAGAGAAAAAGAAGAAAAAGTGAGAGGTGATAAGTAATGCCAGCAAGAGGGACTAAATTATATATTGGATGGGGACAGGAGACGACTTGGGGAGTCCCTGCATCAATCACAAACTATATTCCTGCAGTCTCCGAAAGTGTTAGGAAAACAATTGAGAGAATTGTGGTTCCATCACTGAGAAATAGTAGAAGTAGAGATTTGGATCAAGTGGCTCCAGGGCCATCGAGGGTAGAAGGAGACATCGTGACTGCTATATATGTAAAGGGTCTCCTTAAACTATTTAAAAATGCTCTTGGAAGCGGGACCTCTGCTCAGCAAGGCGGAACAGCGGCATATTTACATACATTTACTCCAAGTGATTTACCAGCTGGACTGACTGTTGTTATTGGGCGTGACGTTAAGCAATTTAAATATTCTGGTATGAAGATAAATCAGTTGAGGATTGAAGGAAGGGAAAATCAATTCCTTCAGGCGACCTGGAGTTTTGTTGGTAAAGATGAGACACTAGAAGACACAGTTAGTCCGACGTTCCCAAGCTCGAACAAAGTATTTACATTTTGGAGTGGCTCTTTCACGATAGATAGTACTACTACTCCGATAAGAAGTTTTGAGCTTACAATAAACAATAATCTTATAACAGATAGATATTTCCAGAACCAAACACTTTATGATCTTTATGAGCAGACAAGGGAGGTAACTGGGACTTTTACAATGGACTTAGACGTGACACAATATAACAAATTCGTTAGTTTTACTCCAGCTGCTCTCGTGTTTAAAGCAAGAAGAGATCTTATAGCTACTGGTTATTACGAAGAGCTAACAATTACACTTCCATATGTCATATACAACGGAGAGACACCGACTGTTGGTGGGGAGGGTATAATTCCACATAATATACCATTTACGGCATATGCAAGTGGATCTACACCAGAAATAACCATTACGATACAAAATACAGAAACAGCTATATAAAGGAGGTAGATTATGGCTGATAAAGTCATATCAGCTAAGGAATACAAGAAGGCAACCAGAAAACTTGTTACTGCCCCAAGTGGCGCTAAATTTCTTATCAAAAAAGTTACAAATTGGGATTTTATACACTCGCCGTATTTACCTGTCGGATTCGATATTAGGCGTTTCCAGTTAGAAGCTCAGGCCATATCTGAGGAAGCTCAGAGTCCACAAGACTTATTACAAAAGCATCCAAGAGAAGCTGCTGAGCTGGCGAGGATGTATGTTATCGTTGGAGTTGTAAGCCCAAGGATCGTAGATAAGCCTCTTGAGGAATGCGGAGAGGACGAATTATCTATTTACGAACTTTTAGAAGAAGACCTAACATTTTTACTCAATGAGATTCTAGAATTCTCTGGTTTAGGTAAGGGGGCAACAGAAAGGGTAGCTCCCTTTCTTCCTGAGCCAGAACCCACTATTGTTAGACCGCCTAGCGAGAAGGTATCACAAGCTTCCCCACGAACTAATGAATCTGACACCATTTGAGCTTAGTTTTGATATTGCTGTTATGGAGCGTGGATTAGAGGAGGACGCAAGCGAAGCAAGAGAGCTGGCGGGGCAAGGAAAAGATGGATTCATTTGCCCCGCTTTGTTTTTATTTTTTAGATAGGTGATAAAGATGGCAGTTAATGATTTAATTCTAAGAATAATAGGTGAAGATAGGGCTAGTAATATATTAAAGAGCATTCAAGCCACAGCTGATGCTTTAGAAAAGAAAACTAATACGCTATCTGAAGGCTTTAAAAAAGTTGGAGATAGTCTTACTGGTCTAGGATCGAAACTTAGCCTTGCTGGAGCTGCAATTACAGGCGCATTCGGTCTTATGACAAAAAGTACGGTCAGCTATGGTGAACAACTATACAAGCTACACGGGCAAACCGGCATCGCTGTTGAATCTCTAGCAAAACTTGGATATGCTGCAGAACAAGAATGCGCAAGTATGGAGGCTTTGGCTATTGGACTAAAGTTCTTACAAAGAAATATGGTAGACGCTTTATCGGGAAGTTCACAAGCTCAAAAAGCTTTTAGGTTTCTTGGTGTTGCCGTAACAGATAGTGCGGGAAGACTTAGAAGTTCGGAAGATGTTCTCCTAGATATTGCCGATGCGTTTAAGAGACTTCCAGATGAGACAGTAAAGACTGCTGTCGCCTTAGACCTTTTTGGAAGGTCTGGAAATGAACTTATACCACTCTTAAGTATGGGTTCAGATAAGATACGAGAACTTGGAGAAGAAGCAGAAAAAACAGGTAGGGTATGGAGTGAGTCTGATGTAAAAGCTGCAAAAGCTTTTAGCGATCAATTAACATATCTCAACAGAAGTATTTCCGGTTTAGTTCAGACAATTGGCAAGGATTTAATTCCACTACTTGCGCCACTTGTCGATAAGTTTACTACTACTATCCAGCAGATAAGACAATGGACAGAGCAGAATCCTGAACTTACGAAAACAATCCTAACTATTGTCGGTGGATTAGGTGCATTTCTTACTGTAGCAGGACCGTTTTTAATTATTATTGGAACCATTGCTAAGACTATTGGTGCATTAATAACCATTTTGGGCGCCGCTTCATCGGCAATATCTTTATTAGCATCTCCTATTGGTATAGTAATCGGCGTAATGGCTCTGGCTGTTGCTGGGGGCGTTGCTCTATATAAAAATTGGGACAGTATAAGGAACGGCGCAAATAGGCTTGCGCAATCGCTAAAAAGTTTTAGCGCCGTCATTTATAATAGTGTCGTTACTGGGTTTAACGATGCTATTAGTTGGATTGAAAATCTTCCGATCCGAATGTATCAAGCTGGAAGAGAATTCTTTGCTGCGTGGTTGCGTGGCCTAACTGACACAATAAGCAAGGTAAAAGACAGATTAAAGACTATCGCAGATGAAATTTTCAAATTTTTCGGTGGAGGGCACTCACCAGCTCAAGTTGGCCCATTGTCTAATCTAGAGGTGTGGGGTGCTAGGTTAGTAAGTAGTTATCTAGAAGGTGCTAGAAACACTATTCCAACACTCCGCTCTTGGCTTAACTCAATGTTAGGTAATGTTCAGAAAGCATTTTCCAGCTTTAAAATAACTTCGTCTCCTTTTGTAATTGGACCTTCACTGCCGTCTGCAGAACTTCCAAAGATTCAATTACTAGAGCCGATTCCTTATACATCTAGTCTTACAAGGGGTGTCCCAGAAGTTTATCGTAATACTGAGAGTTTAGTAAATATACTTGTTTATAATATGAAAACTATAGGGGAAAAGATAAAAGATGTTGGCGAGAAAGTAAAAGATGCCGGAAATAAAATAACAGATGCGATAAAAAAAATAACCTTTCCAACTATAAAAACAGAGGGAAAGCCGAGCCTGCCCAAACTTGAAATCTGGCCCCTTCCCCCACCTGCTAGCCTCTTTACACCACTACAGGCAGAGCAAGAGCAAGAAGCCATCGTTCCAGAACTAGCTACACAACCTATAAGCATTGAAATACCTGAAGGTACACAAATACAAATACCAGTTATTGTCCAAGGGGTCCCACAGGTAAATTTAGAGCCAGAAGAAATTTATGTAACTATACCTTCAACAATGACTGTTAACATCCCTGTAGCAGTGGGCGGGACACCCACGTTAGAACTACAGCCACAAACCTTGATGTTAACAATACCAGAAGGCACGACACTAACAATTCCGACTACAGTAACAGGAGTGCCCAATTTAGAATTAGGACAACCAGAATCTTTGACACTAGCGATACCAGAAGGAACGACCTTACAGGTTCCTGTTGCAGTAACGGGAACACCTACCTTAGAATTACAGCAACCGGAAACCCTAACATTGGCGATACCAGAAGGAACAAAGGTTATACAAGAGATAAATGTTACCGGTATACCGGAACTTGAACTTAAACCTTCTTCGCTTTTAGACCTAACCATACCAGAGAAAGCTAAAGTTATACAAGGCGTTACTGTAAATGGCAAGCCAGGAATTGAACTCGTACCTACTTCGCCAATCTCGTTAGTAATTCAGCAAGGAGATAAAGTGCGTATACCAGTTTCTGTTCAGGGGCAACCTGGATATGAACTAATCCAGCCAGATAAACTTAGTCTTACAATTTCACCTAGGACCAAGGTAAAAGTTCCTATAGTAGTTGAAGGAAAACCAGATTTAGAAATAGAGCCTCCTCAGCCTATATCGCTTACTATTCCTCCAGAAACAACTATTAAACAGTCTGTAACAATTGAAGGTACTCCCATCTTGGAACTAGAACCTTCAGAACCTATAGTATTAACAATACCAGAAGAAACAGTCTTAAGGGTTCAAACTATAGTAGAAGGAACGCCAGACTTAGAATTACAGCAACCAGAAACCTTGACACTAACGGTGCCTGAAGGAACAACTTTACAAGTCCCAACTGTAGTGACAGGGACGCCAGCCATAGAGTTACAACCTCAAACTCTAACACTGACAATACCAAAAGGAACAACTTTGCAGGTTCCAACAACAGTAACCGGGACACCTGCGTTAGAGCTAGAACCACCAAAAGAACGGCCCAAATTAGACCTGTCTCCCTATCTGTCACTAGCTATAACAGAACTCACTTCTCGCCTTGCAAATATAGTGTTCCTACCGCAAAAACCACAAACTATGGATTTACAATCAGTATTTAGTCGGGCAATAAATTATGTTTTAGATAAATTAAAAAGTCTGGAATTCAAAATAGATGAGAGTACAGTAAAAAAAGAGCAATCTGCTGTTAATAATTCGTTAAATGAAGTATTTAGAAAAAATATGCAAGAACTAACAAAAAATATAGCACTTGCAGTTCCTCCTCCTACGCCTCCATCAAAAGGACAAGCTCCCTCTACTGTTCCGGTTTATACTCAAGCTCAAGTAGAAAATATGTTACGGCAAATAGTAGAACTTTCAGGAATCAAAAGTGTCAAAAATCCAAAAGAAGAATTTGCTAAACTTTATGCGGATTTACTCAAAAGAACTCCTGAAACTTCAGGGATATTTAAAAATGTACCCACGACCCAAAAAACCTACTGGGATAAAATTACGTGGGCAATGTCTCAAATGAACATGTCGCAACTAGCAATAGCTATTGGGATGTTAGGAACAGTTTTAATGTTACTTAATAAAATGTTGCCGACTGGGGGGAATGCTCCTTTAGGACCTACTGGATATGTTCCTCCAATTACTGAACTTGGAAAGTTTGCATCCGTATCTAGAGAAGAGGTGGCAAGGGCATTAAGTAAAACATCTACACTACTAGTATTAGAAGACTTGGGTGAACAAGCAGAAGAACTAACTACACAGTTTGCAAATTTACCACAGTATTTACAAGATGGGCTGATATTCTTAAGTAATTATTCGGTATCTCTAAAAAACTTATTATCACAGTGGGCACAGATAAGAACGGAGATTTCGCTAAATAACGAGCTTGAGCAAGAAGGTGTAATCAGTAAACAACAGAGAATTGAGCTTGCAAAAAAAGAGAGCGAGCAGTTAAGAAATATTCTTGTTCAAACTGGGCAGGTTAAAGAAATAGACAAAGAAATCGCTAGCTTAAGGTCCAAACAACACGAAAAACTTAAGGAAATGCTACCAATCCAAGATCAGATAAAGATTAAAAATCAGCAACTACTTGAGATTAATCAAAAAATAGCAGAGGAAAGGGATAAGCTACAGAAATTACAAGAAGACGACATGTATGGTGCCAATAAAGCACAAATAGAAGCTACAGAGAATGTAATTAAGCTATATGAAGAGCAAGCTAAAGAAATAAATCGACAGATTGAACAAAAACAGACTATAGTAGACTCGTTACAAAAGGAAATAGATTATACTAATAAATTAATTTCTTTACTTGAAACGGAAAAGTTGAAGTATCCAGATCCCCAAGAAATCGACAGAGTGATAAACGAGTTAAAGCTACGGATGAAACAACTCTCAGGAGATTGGGGCATCTCGTTTGGAAATACTCTTAGAGAAGCGTTTGCAAAAGTAGTACAGGGACAATGGAAACCTGCACTAGAGCAGATTGCTAACTTCTTTAGAGAAAAATTACTCGACAAGCTCGTCGATATATTCACGGAGTCAAAGTTCTATAAACAGATAACAAAACTGGTAGAAGATATCGGAGACGTTGTATGGAATATACAGCCAAGTCAGGGAACTGCTATGTCAGTATTAGCTACAGACTGGTCTAAAATTACTTCTGGATTACAATCCGTAGTAGCTAGACTTAGTTCTACTAGTGGTGCAGTTTCGGCACTAATACTTGCTTTTGGGGTTCTCGCTGCGGAAATACTAGCAGTATATGGCTTATTTAAGCTCTTTCAATCGGGGTTCGCAAAGATATGGGCGAGAATAAAAGATATTTGGGAAAGGTTCACCAAATTAATCGATAGGATGGTTAGTACACTATTTAGACCGCTCGTAGATGCCGTTGGAAATGTTCTTATACCATTACTAGATGCTCTAGCGATGATAACGCAAACTATTTTAGTACTCTTTAAACCAGCAATTGATTTTACAGCAAGCGTACTAAATGTCTTTGCTGAATGGCTTAGAGCCGGTCTTAAAAGATTAGCAGATACTTTGAATGCATTTATACATAGTGTTGGCGCAGCGCTTGGAGCTTTTGGAACAGCTCTTGTAAAATTCGGAGCTTGGCTTGGGGATATAGGAACACCAATGCAGAACCTAGGAAATATGTTGCTGTACTTAGCCAATACATTAACAAATACAAATATAAATCTTAACGAGATAAACAATGCAATAGGTAATCAACAATCAGAAGGTGGCGTTCAGATATCAGAAATTACAGGGCCTACGAGAGATCTACTGATCGAATTGCTATCCCCACTTAAAAGTCTGGATATTCTTCCTGGACTTTTTGAATCTATGCGAGATGCGATATTGCAAATGAGAGACGCATTCTTAGCTACAATACCAGAAAATCGTTTTGCAGGAGAAACGGTTGTAAATGTCTATGTCGACCATCTTGGAAGCGACTACACAGCAGATCAGATGATAGACGACATTAGCAGGAAGTTGGGAGCAAGGATAAATATTATGAGGGCAAGAGGTGGTAGATAGTGGCGACACCTATCAGTATTATTTTTAATGTCGATACTGGAGAGCTTATCGAGTTCGAAAAAGTCGGTGGAGGTGCCATCCTTTCTGGGCTTTCAGAGGAAATATCACAAAGAGTTCAAACAATTGAGCCAGTTTACTATTCTGGTTCGTCTGTCAGTCCAGATTCAATACGTCCTCATACTAGCACTTTATCATTGCAAGGTTCTATCGATTTAAATAGCATTGACAATTCAAGGGCTCTCCACGACAAGCTCAAAAAAATATTTTACAACGGACTCGTAAGGTTTTATTCCTATGATGATAGATTCTTGGAAGGATATTGTTCGAACTTTACATCAGAAGTAGTTCAGGGTAGGGCTTATAAGAGATTTAATTTTACTGTTAGAATTCAGACTGTCAAACCATTCTGGCAAGATGCCAAAACCCCCGATGTATACTTAGATTTCGATGGGCATATATACACAAAACCGAGCCTAACTGTATCATATTCGAGAAGCGGCATCCAGACTGATAGTAACGGTAAAGAATATGGCAATAATATTCCAGCTTTCGAGGCTGGAATATTCGGCAAAGCCTTGTCACTTTTTGAGCCATCGACAAATTTAATCTTATATTCTAGTTTTGAAACCGACAGTAACGGCGATGGAATAGCAGATGGATGGGATGGCAGTAATCTTGGAACTGGCGCAACTGCGTCGCTTGTAACTGATGCTTGGCATGGAATAAAAGCTCAAAATATTACATTAGACACAACATCGACGTCAGGTAACCATTATATAACACAAACTATAACTGGAATATCGACTTCTACACAATATACATTGTCTGTATGGGTTAAAACAAGTTCGTTAGTAAACTGCGAAGCAAGTATATATGCGGTACATAGTGGTGGAACGGTAGCTTATGCATTACAAACCACATCTAATATTCCATCTTATACAAAGTACAGTGTTACATTTACAACGACAACTGCCGACAATATTAATATAGTTATAAACCTATATGCTAATTCTGCAGGGGCAACTGGAAGTATGACAGTCGATGCAATCCAGCTAGAAAAGGGCAATGTAGCCACCCCCTATATACCGACAACTTCATCGACGGCAAGCAGAGATAATTACAATGCAAGCATCCAGTTACCTAAAGTAACGAGCACCACAAGTGGACTATTCGTTTCTGGATGGTTTAAGTTTAATAAAAGCCTATCGTCGTATAATTTTCCTAATACGTTTGGATCTTCACTATTTAGTATACTACCAGATTTTACCGACCTCGGACAACAGTATTCGCAAAGTGGCATCTATTCTCTTGTTTACCTAGGTAATGGTATATGTCTAGCTGGAACCTATCCAAATGGCAAAATTCTAAGGTCCACAGACTATGGACAGACTTGGACCGACCTCGGACAACAGTATTCGCAAACTCATATCATCTCTCTTGTTTACCTAGGTAATGGTATATGTCTAGCTGGAACTGGTACAGGTGGCAAAATTCTAAGGTCCACAGACTATGGACAGACTTGGACCGACCTCGGACAACAGTATTCGCAAACTCATATCATCTCTCTTGTTTACCTAGGTAATGGTATATGTCTAGCTGGAACT
>Ga0080004_1124875_pt1 | contig 41301 bp, 51 predicted proteins | sample WasSprMetagenome_FD_69207 | JGI IMG/M metagenome (GOLD analysis project Ga0080004, IMG submission 69207) | Sulfidic aquatic microbial communities from Washburn Spring, Yellowstone National Park, USA - WS (SPADES assembly) (version 2) | ecosystem: Environmental > Aquatic > Thermal springs > Hot...
GAGCTTCTCGAGATTTACTTAGACAATGCGTTCATTGTCTATGACAACCTCGTTGTCTCAGGCGTGCCCAAAGAGGATGCACGGTACTTCCTTCCTCAGGCTGTGACCACGAGCATGGTAGTGACCGCGAATTTCCGGGAATGGCGCCATATTTTAAAGCTCCGGACCGCTCCCGAAGCCCAGTGGGAGATCCGCGAGCTTTGCGCCGAGATCGGAAAAATCCTCGTGGAAAAGGCGCCAAGCGTTTTTGAAGACGTTATGAAGGAGGTGAGATGAGCTTTTATTTCCTTCCCGACTACGAGATCAAGGCGCTGTGCGAACAGGACCCACCTATGATTAGCCCCTTCGTGCCCAAACAGGAAGGGAAGCCCACGTATGGCCTGAGCTCCGTAGGGTACGATATCCGCCTTGGGAGGCGCTTTCTTATGCCGAAGTTCGCGGGCGTAAACCTCGTGCTTGACCCACGGAGGTTCCCCCGGGAAATGTTCACTTACGTAGAGATGGGTGAGGGCGAAAAAACTATCGAAATTGCACCACACTCGTCTCTTCTTGCGGAGTCCCTGGAGCATTTCATCATGCCGCCGGATGTCTTTGCCCTCTGTACTGGGAAGTCAACCTATGCCAGGTGTGGGATTTTTTTAAACTTCACTGTCGCTGAGCCGGGGTGGCGCGGGGTGTTGACGCTTGAGATCATGAACTTATCGCAGTATCCTGTGCGCCTTTACTTGGGGCAGGGCATCGGACAAATGTTATTTTGCCGGGTGCCACGTCCTAAGCGCACGTACACCGAGAAAGAAGCTGGGGGGATCTACCAGGATCAGCCTGGGGCCACGTTGCCCTACTGAGACATTGTGCGATAATAGGAATGGCCGCGCGGGGCTGCCGATCCCAAGACGAACCCCTTGGGCGCGACGCGTTTCCCCCGCGCGGCCTTTCATTTTCGAGCGCGCTCGAAAATCCCCCGAAGCGTTTATTCACATGTCACGAAAATGCCCCCTAGGGACTCTTATTTAAGTGATATGGGCGAGCCAACATTTGTCTGTGGACAGTGTCGGTTCTTCATCCAAAGCGTTGGGTTCGAAAAGGAAGGCCGTGGGCGTTGCGACTGCTCAGAAAGGCTTAAGCTGCGGAAGAAACATCGGTGGATTAGCGAGGCCCGCAACGCCAATGACCTGGCATGTGTTTTTTTCAAGCCTAAAGAGGAGAGGAGGGGATCAGGGTGAGTAAGGAAGCGCTGATAGTAGCATTGGCGGACCTGCATTGTGGACACATCGGCGGAATTACCCCGCCCGACTACTGGTTTGCTGCGGAGTCCACAGATCCAAAGCGGGCTCAATGGGCTGAAGTCCAGAGAGAACTCTGGAGTACTTATTTCGGCCTTGCGCAGGAGTACCGCAGACCTGACGTGCTTATCGTGAATGGAGACTTAATCGACGGGCGGGGCGAGCGCACGGGAGGTACCGAGCTCATCACTTCAGACCTCGAGGCCCAGTGTCACATGGCCGCCGAGGCTCTGGAGATCTGGGACGCCAAAAGAATCATTTGCTCCTATGGTACGCCCTATCATACGGGCCATGCGGGCCAAGACTGGGAAAAACATGTAATTGACATCCTCGGCGAGGGCGCGGAGATCCACTCGCATCCGTTCCTGAGGGTAGGAAAGATCACATTCGACATCAAGCACTTTGGGGGCTCAAGCTACATCCCCTATGGGAAGCCTACGGCGCTAGGGAGGCAATGGCTCTATAACATCCTCTGGGCCATGCGGGAAGAGCAGCCACTAGCTCAGGTGATCCTTCGGGCCCACATCCACTCGGCGGCGTTTGTGGGCGGGTTCAGGCCCGATTGGATTGCATTCTTCCAGCCAGCGCTCCAGGCAGCGATGACGAAGTGGGGCGCGAGGATGTGCTCAAATACCGTGGACTGGGGCATCCTCGTCTTTCACGTGGACGGAGAACATGTGGACTGGAAGGCGCGCGTAATGGTCCTAGAGGCTAACCGCACAGAGCCGATTGAGATCAATCTGTAAGGGAGGGAGGATGGCAAAAATAAAAAAGGCGGATCTTCCAGATCCGCCCAAGATTGTCGGGAAAGAAAGGTCTTCTAAAAAAGGAAAACCCTGGACCGAGCGGGAAGTGGCGTTCCTGCGAGCCCACTACCGGCAGCTCGGCCCAGGGGAATGTGCTAAGGCGCTAGGGAGGCCTTACTTTGCTGTAGCTACGAAGGCCTACTCCTTGGGCCTCACTAAGAAGAGGAAGGAAAAGCCCAAAAGATTGCTCCGACGTTTGTTGCGCTGGTTAATGCAGCTCTAGCTACTTGCGGTTAATTTTTGCCCAGGCGATAGGGCATATAGCCGCGTTATAAGGGCAGCAGGGCTTGCCGTCCTTGTCCACAGCTGCACAGCCCGGGCAGTTTTCGTATCCTTCAATTCGGTTCTTCATGACTTACTCTCACGAGAGCTGGAGAGAAGCTTCCAAAACCCAGACACCACCATTCTTCGTACCAAGGTTCGCCACCTTGCGGTTCAAGTTAATGTTAGCCGTGTTAGAAATAGACCACTCATTCCAAGTCCAGTTAGCTTCGGTTTCGTTGAATGTAGCGCGGAAAACAATTTTCTGATCCGTGCCGTAGGTTGGGTAGCCGGGATCCATCCCCTTGTAGAGCTTGTTCGTGCCCTGGAGGTCTGTTTGACTAGCGCTTTCCGCGGCGTCACTGTCGCCAACCCCTAGCGTAGCGTTGGCATTGTTATAGGGGGTGACGCCGCTAGCGCCAGCCACCAGGGGCCAAATGCCCTGGTTAATCCCCTCGTTCAAGAGGATGTTCCCGTCTACCCTAGTGACCTCTACACCCTCTGCTTTCACTTCTTGCCGGATGATTTTGTCAAGGAGTCCGCTTTTAACGGCGGCTTCGTAAGCCTCGCGCGTCGGGAACTTCGCCACGCGGGCCACGGTCTTGATCTTAGCACCGTCCTTTTTCTCAAGCTCGGCCATCCTTCACCTCCTGTTTCTTTGGTTCAATTGGCCTAAGCCGAATAGGGGGAAGAACGAAAACAAAAGTCCTCATTCACTCACTCCGTTAACTCGATCTCCGCTACGCGCATGCGGATCACACATGAGTGCCGCCGTCCCTTGTTCGTGTCGGCGATAACGTAAATCGCGTAGGCAGAATCATTGTCTCCGCCTTGAACAAGGAAGCTCACTTTGGTATTTGGCGGAGTACCATCAGATGGGCCGATGACGATGGACTCCGGCGGCACGATGCCTAATACCCGCTCTTTCGGATAGGTTTTAGGAAACCGAAGCTCTAGGCTCGGTTGTCCCAGGACTGGCCAGCTGTAGCGATCCGTCACCTCCCCAACTCTCTCGATCTCCAGGTTGAAACGCAGGGCATCCCTGAGGCTGAACTCGGAAATGACTTCATCATAGCCATATAGCTTATAGACGCTTACGTCCACAGCCTGTAATTGCTCGCCGCTTGTGGTATCGAGGCGCTCGGTGAAATCCACGAGGATGGTCCACTTGTCATCAGGCGGTTTTGGAATGTCTATTTCCCAAGCACGCATCCTTTACCCCCGAGAAACTGCTTTGGGCTTAGCTACTTTAGAGCCGCTAGGCTCCAAAGTCTCCCCTTGTGCCCGGGCAGCCCGAAGGATAGACTCCGGAATCCCCGTGAGCTCGTAGATTTTCCAGCCCCAAGGAGAGCCAGGATTGCGGATGAAGAGGAAATACTTTCGTTCTTGCCCGGTGCCTTGGTCGAGATCCTTGCTCGTGCCCTCAAATTCCGTGAAGTCCTGCCCTCGCCCGCACTCGGCCGCGAGGCTAAAGGCCGATACAAGGGCTTCGTCTTCGGCGCTTGGAACATCCAATCCGAGGATAAGGGCATAGGGAAATGGCGCATGTTCTTCGCTCTCTCCCTGATCGCCGTGAGCCATGAGCGCAAGAAGGGCGCTAAGGTCAACGCCTTGACCGGAATCTTGCCAAGAGAAGGCCGCGCCAAGCTCAGTGGCCTCGTGTCCCTCCCCGGTGTCCCAAATCGAACGGATTAGGCTTGCACCAGGCTCTTCCCCAAGGCCAGTATCAAGCCAAATGAGACTAACCGTGAGAGAGGCGACTTCCTCTCCTAGAGCCTGGTCAAGGGTCGCGAGGAGAACATCCAGAAGAGAAGCCTCAGCACCAAGGCCAAAGTCAAGAGATACAACGTAGATGTTGGCCGAGGAGATCTCTTCTCCGCTTCCCTGATCTGACGTTGAAAGGGAACTTAAGAGTTGCTGGAGGTTTGTGCCAAGGCCGGAATCGAGGGCACTAACAAGGGCTTGAAGATCCTGCAGCTCTTCGCCTGCTCCGAGGTCAAGAATTGGGATAGCGATAACGGGAACTTCTTCCGATTGGCCAAAATCCTCTTCGGAAAGGGAGGCGCAAAGGCGAGAAGAATCAAGAGTACTTGCTGAATCAAGCCGTGGAAGAAGAATAAAGAGAGCCTCTAAGGCAGTGCCGTTATCTTGAGGATAAGAAGCAGCATAAACTAAGGTTTGATCGCCGGCTTCTCCCTCATCCTCCCCGTAATTTGCAGTGGTCTCCTCGAAAAGTTCCGTAGCTTCCGCGAGGTCGCTTTCAGAAACGGAAACACCAAGCCAAGGAATCAGTTCTTGAGACCCCAAGTTCGTATCAAGACTATTTAGAAAACCACCGATAGACGCAGAATCCGCTAGCTCGCCGTGCTCTGCAGTACTCGTTGCGCACGTCCCAAGGGCAAACTCACTTCCCCGCCCCATATCCGACCGCAAGAGAGCCGCGGAGAGAAAGATGGTCTGGTCCACACCGCTTCCGTAATCCACATCCTGCTTGCCGAGTATGAGAATACCACTAGTGGCCGTATCCAAGCAGACAGCAGAGTCATAAGACCGAGTAACAAATAAAACGATTTCTGCATAGGGCGACAAGATTATGTTCCCACCGGGGGAGAGTGTTAGGTACTCGTAGACACGGTATGTGTAAAGAACATTGGGCTGGATATCATCATCATACGTTGTTGTACTTAGAGGCAGTGTAGCCCGAAGGCTGAATTCTCCGCCGTTTTCGGAGCGGTAAATCTTGAATCCTGTCCCTTGCTCTGAAGGAGCGCCCTCGCTCCAAGAAAGGCGTGCTTTCATGCGATCTGGATTTCCTTACTTCTGAATCGCCCCTGGCGCTACTTCGATCATGCCCCAGGGCTCGCCCATCTGGCGCACAAAGATAAAGACAGGCCGTTCCCTGCTTCCCAAGACATCTATAACGGCCAAAATCACCTGGATATCTGCCGCCTCTTGTCCGTACAATCGGTCTAATCCTTTGGTCAGGCTGCGCAAAAGCGCATCCTCGCTTCCCGCGCCAGAATCTTGTTCATCCAGTTTGAAATACCCACGGAAAATGAGCTCAGTTATATCATCTCCTAAGCCGAGGTCCGACGATTTAAGGTCGGCATAAAATAGTCTTGCTGCCTCTATGCCTATCGCCCTGCCATCTTGGCTATGGATCCGGGCAAGAAGGTTTCCGCTATCTGCCCCTTGTGGAAACTCGCCGCTCCAAATCCTTGCTCTTATGCTCGCAGCCTCCAGCGCAGAAAGGGTCTCGGACTGGATGGCCTCCTTGTTCACGCGCCAGGCTTCGTAGCTAAAACGGCGGTCAATGGAGGGTACAATGAGACGGACAGTTTTCTCAGCATAAGAGGACAAAACATCCCCGCCAGGAAGAGACAAATATTCATAAACCCGGTAAGTGTAGGTATTTCCGGGCTGTATAGCCTCTTCCCAAGAGGTCTGGGAAAGAGGAAGGGTGGCGGCCAGGGTAAAAGTCCCGCCGTTGATAGAACGATAGATCTTGAATCCCGAGCCCTGCTCGCTCGGCGCGCCCTCTTGCCACTCTAGTCTTACTTTATAGGCCATCAGTCATTTATCACACTTACCGTGAGATTTTGCGGCTGGTTATTGAGCGGAATCCAATTCGGCACTGTTATGGTTACGTACGCCGGCTCATCCTCAAGCCAACCCTTCCATTCCACAATTTTGTAAGTGTACTCGCAATTTTCAGTCACGTTGGCATCGTTATAGGACGTGGTTGTAAGCGGAAGCTCGGCCTGCAAAGTATAGTTCTGTTCATCCGATCTTTTACGGTAGATCCGGAATCCTTGGCCTGGCTTATCTGGTGCGCCCTCGGTCCAGGTAACTGAGACGCCGTAATAGCTGCCCTCTGTGTAGGCCCAATCCGAGCGCCAGGCTCCGGTACCTACGGAGCGGATCCGGTAGCGGTACTTATTCCAAGCGCTTAGGCCTGTCTGGGTCCAGGAAGTAGCAGAGGCGGAAAGAGTAGTTTGATAAGTCCAAGAACCATCGTTAACAGAGCGCTCGATTTCATAGCCCTGCTGCAATCCAGGAGCATCCCAATAGATTGTCCGCTGGCCCGAGGCAAACGTCATCCGGATCCGGGATGGGGGCGCCGGGCAGTAGATATAGCCCGTGTAAGCCCAAGGCGATTCGCCAGTACCATACTGGAGGACTTTATACTCACATACGGCATAGCGATAGTAGTTCCCCGCCGCGATATTGGTATCGTCGTAAGAGGTTTGGGAAATCGGTACCGTGGCATAGAGGGAGAAAGCCCCGCCGTTGACGGAGCGATAAATCCGGAAACCATCCCCCTGGCGCTGGGGAGTGCCCTCTTGCCAGGTAATCCGAATTGCGTACGCCATTTTACAGGGCCACTACTGTCGCCGAGACGTTTTGGGGAGTATTAACTGCAGCATACCAAATCACAATGGGATCATCATAAGTTAAGCCCCGGGGTTCCAGGGATGGGGAAGCAAAGGAAGTCGTAATCGTCGCGGAAATCCCAGAATGCACGTAGATCTTATCTGCGTCGGAGTCAGAGGAGATTAAGTTGACGCCATCGAGAGTGAGGCCCCGGGGGTACGTGGATGGGGAAGCAAAGGAAGTCGTAATCGTCGCGGAAATCCCAGAATGCACGTAGATCTTCTTTGCGTCGTAGTCACAGGAGATTAAGTTCGGCAATTTAGCCTCCTTTAATCAGCGCCTGATTTACTTCTAAAAGCTCCAGCTCTTTTCTATGTCCTACGAGGAGCTCATAATCGCAAAAGATCTTGAATCCCCGCTCCTTTGCGCGCTGGCAGAACACGAATTCTTCTCCCAGGCCATCCGTGCCATCGGGGAAATCGCCCCAGGCAAAGCTCCCAACGGGCAGCGCTTCAAGGACTGAGCGGTGAATAAGGGTAAAGGCCATGGTTATTACATCTACTTCTTCCAGCCTTGTGCCATAATGCGGGACATAGCCTTCCCCCTTCTTCCTCAGTGCCACCGGGATCGGAGCCCCGTCTTTCCAGGTCAATACAACGCCGCCTACGATCTCTACGTTATGGGAAAGGAGCCGATCGAGGCCGTCTACGGGTGGGGCACAATCACTGTCTATAAAGAGAAGCCATTCGTAGTCTTCCTTTAGGAATTCCCGGTGGCAGACGTTGCGGGCCCGGTGATGGGGCTGGATGTACATGGGCATAAAGATCTTGAGGCGATATTTCCCGGAGGTAAGCCAACGAAAGAGCGTAAGGGCAAGCTCAGTGCGGATGTAGCCGAGATTCGGGATGGCGATGAAGATGGATGGCTGCATGCCTAGGAGATCAGACCGAGCTTCTTGGCGATGGATTTCGGGAGGCGCTCGGCAAGTGTGCGGCCCTCGAATTCCTGCATGAAGGCATCGGCGTCCGTAAGCGTTGCTTCCTGGTAATCCTCCCCGGCCTTGGCCTTGATTTTCTCGGCAACGTCATCTGAGGCAAGGATCAAAATGCGTTCCTTCACTTGGCCGAGCTGGCCAGTGTCTTCGTAGCCCAGGTAATCCACGAGCTGATAAAACTCGCTCCACCAATCCGGCCAAAGGAATTGCGTCATTCCCGCAGTCCGAATCTTTGGGATCCTAAGATAAAAGAGCTTCATTCATCACCTCCTATACAAACTGTACGCTCGTCATCTTTAGCTTCCGAACGAGCGCCCTCAACGTATCGATGTCCTGAACAGTGGTCCTTCGGGTTAGCCCGACTTGATCGCTCATGTAAGCCGGGACAAATGAGGAAACAATTTCCACGTACGTGTCCGTTCCAAGATTCTGAGCTATCCACTTTAGCGCCAGCTCCGTCTCCTTCACCTGCCCAGGAAGATAGAGATGCCGAAGAACGTAGCCGCCTTTCGGCTCACCATCTTCGACCACAAGAGGACCAAGATTCCGATCCAGCCAAAGCGTGGCCTCGAAAAGCCGTTGGACGTAGTCGTAGGCGCCAAGGTAATACTCGGCATAGCCAGGATCAGCAAACTTGAAGTCCACGGCGAAGATATCGAAAACCCGTGCTAAGAGGGCAAGAGTCTCCGGATACTCATATCCGTGGGTATACCAAACTAAAGGCAAGGAAAAGCCGTCAGCGATAGCCTTTTGGATGGCGGGGATGAGAAGATCGGCAATGTGAGAGGCGTTCATAAGGACCACGCGCTTATTTCCCTGCTCTTGGGCGCGAAGGAGAATTTTCGCGATTTGGTCAGGCGTCTTCTGAAGTCCCTCAAGGTCAAACGCCCAGCGATAGTATAGACATCCGCGGCAGCGCAAGGCACAGCCGGCAAAGACGAGGAGAGCGCAGCCGTCTTTGCCGATAATCCCTAAGTGCTCCCCGTGGCGGGAATAGGAAGAGAGGAAGATATCCCTCGGCCCAGCTTGCGCCTGCCGAGGACAAAGTTTCCCTTGTTGAGCGCGCTCGAAAAGCGCTCCTTGCAGAGTCCTAAAATCCTGCTCACTAAGCTCTTTTGCCCTCATACCATTACAAAGTCCCCGAATCCATAAGCGAATGGCTGGACCCATACCTCGAAAGCCACAATATCCGCGTAGTATAGAAGCTGTGCGCTAACTTGAACTTTTCCTTGTTCACTCTTTCCAGCGATCAGGAAAACGTCATGAGCCCGGGCGTTATGAACCAAACTTACATCTCCAGTAACAACAGGGTACCACGTGTATTCATAGGACCAGTCGGTATTCCCCGGCACACAAATCCAGACCCCGCCATTAGTGGAAAAAGAGCGCCGTTGACCAGTTGGAACGCCATAATAGACCACATAATCCTGTGGAAAGTAAAGCGAAGGCGCTTCAGGGCGCCAAAGCCCAAGGGCGCAGTACCAGCTTACAGACGGTTTAGGGATTGGGGGTTGCGTGACTTGGTAAACGTAGGCCAGAAATGTATAACTGCGTCTATATCCAAAACGGCTTAGCGCGTAGCTACGAAGCAAACTCGCGCCAGACGGAATGGTAGGGACGCTGCCAGTTCCAAAAGAAACGATAAGATCCCCGGGCTGCGGGTCCCAGGTGCCCCATGTTTTGCCTTGGACATCGTAATAGATGCATTTAATCATAGTCTACGCCTTGCGCCGAATAATCCTGATCTTCGCGTCCAAGCCCTTCGCCGTTCCCACAGCGCTTGGACCGTCCAAGGAAAGAATATCGCCCGTTGCCAGAGAGACGCGCGGCGAAAACGTGATCTGAGCCATGGTCTGCCCAGCTGGGATCGTCACTGCGCCAATTTGGGAGCCGTTCTTCTTGAGCGTGAAGGTTAGGTTTTGGTCTGTAGTGGCAAAGATCCGGACGATGAAATCCGTGATCTCCACGACGGTTCCCGCGATATTGATGTTCGGGATATAGGTCTCGAAGAACCCTGTGCCAGAAGGCGTGGGATAAGTCTTGAGCGAAGCTACTTGAATCCAACCAATGGAGATCGTGCCGGTGATGTCAGAAAGCGGATGGAGATGCCCTACCTCGGCAAAATCCGGTTCGTGGCACTCGTTGCCGTGAGGCTTAGGAGCGTAATTGTAGTCATGCGTATGATCCACGGGCGCGAAGGCAGATGCGTGGAAGCCATCCACCATGTCTGCATTCGTGCCGCCACCATGGCCCCAGGGAAGCGGGTCCCCGCCACCGGGCATATGGCGCATGGCGTGGTCCCGGGCATGGTGCTGGTCCGGAAGAACGTTGGAAAGCTGCGCGTGGTCCAAATGCAGGGAGTCGTGGTAAGCCTTCGTTGACGGGTGCAGCAAGTTATTGGCATCCGCAAGCGTAGAGACGTCGAGGACGTCAGAACCGTTGCGTTGATGCGTTGGCGCATGGGGAGGGATGGTAGGCGGCACCCAGCGCTTACTCGGCTCGTCCCAGGTAAGAAGCGTATTCGTATCCGTGTTCAGCCAGAGGTCGCCATCCTTTACCCACTCGCCCATCTCCTTCGGATCGCCCGAACGTATGAAGATGTTGCCCTCATATTTCTTCTCAAGGATCATGGCAATCTGATCCTTGAGGCAAAGGGCCTGGTAGATATTACAGTCTACAAGAGAAGCCGCATCGGGCGGGATGTAAATATAGGCGAGAGCTACTTGGTTTTCCTCCAAAGCCGGGATCGTGGGCGGGTTTCCTGGCGTTCCCTGTTTCACGCCGTATGTGGCCACAGGCGGAGGCGACGTGGGCTGGTACGTATATTGCCCGTACACGATATCCCAGCGGGGCTGAGACGAAGGCGCAGAGATATTCAGCGCCGGGCTAACCGTCGTCGTCTCTTTAATCGCTACGCCATCACAGAACCATACGCCCGGCCCAATTACTACCTGCCAGGTCCCACTGGGAGTGACTTGTAAGCCTGAAACCTTCGCCTTGCGCTGAACCTGATCGAAGTGCTCGTTCAGGTCCTGCGTCGTGGCTTCAGCGTAAAAATCATGATAACGGATCTGCGCCATAACTCTCCCTCAGTCAAGCTCTATCATAATATGCACGCCGGATACCGTCTCATCCCAGCGCCAGCCTTCATCAAAGTACTTGCCGGTATCGAGTTTTTTGTATTGCTTTACTTTCAAGTGGCTGATGCTGGGATGGACTGGCGGCTTGAACTCATCAAACCTAATACCCTCGTCCAATCTCCAATAGCTATCCCAGTGCAGGGCGCCCGTAAGTTCATCTACAAGGTGATCGCCGGCAGTCTCATCCTCCTCGCGGAAGAAGGGCATATGGATATAGACATAGCAAAAGCGCCCAGCCGGGTGCCAGCGCTGGTAATTTCGTATAAAGTATTCGTAGCGCGGGCGCACGGTGCCGGGAACGTAATCCTGAGGAGTAACGAACAAGTAAACGCAGTAAGCCCAATAAGGATTCCTGGGATCAAAGCCGTACGGCTTTCCCCGGAGCCGAATCTTCCTTTCCTTCCATTCTTTTACCGTGAAATCCCCGCTGCCCTCGATGAGATACCTAAACCATTGATTCATCTTGGCATAGTCTTCTTGGATTTCGGAAATGGACCCCGGGTGCTTGCCGCGCCCGGCTGGCCTGAATTCATAGAGCCGCTGGAAAAGAGGGCCAAAGGAAATCCAGGAAAGGAGACGCATGGCGTAGACGGTGCCTTTGAGGTCGTGAAAGTTCACGATCTCTTTTGCCTCTACGCGACGGTGCTCGGTCTGTGTGGACATGTAACTCCAGCCCAGTGATTGAGCGATCCATTGAAGGAAGTCCTCGCGGCAGTGGTCGGGATCCTGCACAAGGCGGAGGGCTTTTTCGTCCTGGTAGGCTTCCTCCAGCTTCGCCTGTAGAGGCTCTAGGAAGCGCTTAAGCGGGAAGCCGAGCTTCTCGTCTTCGACGTGGTAAATCTCCGGCAGTAGTTTGTAAAGCTCAATCATGCGCACTTAACTCCTGATTTTCGAGCGCGCTCAAACTTGACAGGCGGGTAGGGCCGGGTTATGCCTCGCCTAGGCGTAAGGGTAGCCGAGTACGTAACGGAACCCTCGGGAAGTACGTGTTTTCCCTTGCGCCCCATTATATTAACGCTTTAACAACTGCGACAGCGAGGGAAACAATACCTGAAAGAATGGCTGAGAGCAGAAGCCAGCGCCATTTAAGATATGACTCGCGCCAGGAATACAATTCATTTACTTTTTGTTTCAAACCAGGACAGTCCTTCCCCTCGCCGTAGAGTTCATTGCGAAGGAGAGCGGCAAGTTCTTTTTGGCCCGTCTTAAGTTCCTCTAGGGAATTCAATACGTAAATCTTCCACTCGTCCCAGCCATTTTCCTTCGCAATCTTCTCGGGATCCATCGCCGTTACTCCTCAGTTGTTAATGGATAAGCCTCGATGGCAAAGGTTCCCTCAACCAGGATTTCCCAGGGCTCGGCCACAACGGCCTCAACTTCGCTCGGGTCCTTATTCCGAGTAAGCGTATCGAGGTCCACTTTCACAACACCTGGCACCAGGTGGACCAGGTCATAGACGTCCGAGGGGTAAATCACCCGCGCGAACTCCGGTGTCCCAATGTTTTCCTTTAGCACTTGATAAACGTGCGAAGCTACTTCCTTCGGCGAATATCCTGGCTCAGTCCAAATCTTCATCGCAATATCGACTTCCACGAACGTGGGATCAAGAATCCGCACGTCTTCTGTAATCATGCGGATGTTCTCGAGATAATTGGCCAATTTTTTCTTCAGCTCATTAGATGGCTTTCCACCCCCGGCGGGGAGAACATAAATTTCGACTACGTTGTCCCGCGGGTGATAGACGGAAACGGCGGCGACTTCGGCAAAGGCCTCGAGCAATCTCTTGTAATCCTGGCGCGTTACGGCCCGGCCGCGGGTGACTACTTGCGAGGGGATGTTGCGCCGGAGCTCCTCCTCGCTTTCCCGGTCACTTCCGCCAGATCCTGGCGTAATGTTGGTGACGGATTTAATGTTCGTGAGGTTGCCCACAAGTCTTGTAACTGTCCCGAGGCCAACGTTTCCCTGGCGCCCGCCGCCGACGTAGTACGTGGCCACGATTTCGGCGTCTTTGGGGGGAATATTTCCAAAGATGCCGTCCCCGAAGACGATGTAGGCGGTATCATCGGCCTCGATGTCCACTTTGAAGGCTTTCCCGGGTCCGCCTCCTGCCTCAGCGGCCCAGGCTAGGCTCCGGACCTGGGTCCATTCCTCACCACCAACCCAAACTCGCACATAAGGAAGTTCGTCATGCCCTAGTGCCGGAAGGGTCACGAGTGGCTTGCGGGAGAGAGGGAGCCTCTGGTTCCGCTCGCCTGTGGACCGGCCCAAGAGCTCGCCTTCCACAAGCGTAGCATTCACAGCGCCCACGACACCCTTAACTTGCCCAGGCGGAATAACAAGCGGATCTACGGTCTCGAACGTTACAGATTCATTCTTCGTCATTACCTTGGTGCCTCGGGGTACATTGGCGCCAAGGAGGGGATTGTCTACAGTAAATTCCAGCTCAACATACGCTGCACCCGCAGGCTTTGGAATGTACCCAAACCACTTCGCGTGCCGCACCAGGCTTTCCCGAAGGCGCGCAAGGCAGGGGAAGCTCTCGACAGCCGTGACGTTTTGGTAGAACCGAAACATGTCCACAATGCCCGCAAAGAGCTCCAAGAGTACTGTGCCGAAGTCGTCATCGTTGAATGCTGTCCACTCGGGAAAGCGCTTTTTGATCTCGTCCTTGAAATAAGTTAGGACGTCTTCAAAACGCTCCTTGGTATAGAGCGTCTTAAGGAATTCCTCATCAAAGATGGGCATACCTTACCTCGCCAACTCCAATGGCAACTCAGCCTGGACTTGCCCGTAAAGCTCGGTATAGACCACGCGAAAGCCGACGTTTACGATGGCCGTGGACTCGAAATAATCCACGACGTCAAAGCTCGTAAGCTCGAGCCTTGGTTCCCACATGCGGAGGATGTCCTGGGTCTCATAGGCCCAGATTGCGATCTCTTCTGGGTGATTGAGACGGAAGAGTAAGTGGCTAGGCCTTGCGCCGAAGCTTCGGTTAAAAAAGCGTTCTCCAGGCCGGGTGGTGATGAGCTGCTTCAAGGCCATAGCGAGCGAATCCCAGCGCCCGGTCTTAGCGTCCGTATCGGCCACAGCCACGCGGCCAGTGTCGTCAATTTGGAAAGGATAGGCAATTCCCCGGAATCCTAAGTCTTGGAGGCGCCAATAGGGCATCTTAGCCTCCGAAGGCAGAACAGAGGCACCCGGCTAGGGCCGCTAGGCCCTGCGCCCCAAAAGCCTCACCTACAGCTTTTACTACGTCATCTATGCTTTTCCCGAGGTCCATAAGCCCCTTTGCCACACTGATCACACCATCAACGACTCCCGTGGGGATTCCGATGGTGCTCAGGGCCATGGGCACAGCTTTGACCAGAACTTCGCCTATATTTCCATCGGCAAGGGCCCGAGCCATACCACAGAGGTCTTTGACGTCCGGGATCTCATAGCCCATGGATTTCGCGATCTTTTTGGCGACATCGAAAAGCGGGCCAATGAGATTGCCCACAAGTTTGACGCCTTCTTCGATGACGTCCCCAGGAAGACCGGCGCTTCTTGCCATATCGCCAATACATCCAGCAGGATCGGAGCAGAATTTCGTCGCCGTCTCCACAATGCTCCGAACCGTCTCCTCAAGCCCCTCGCCACCACCTCCAATGCCTCCACCGCCAGCTCCCCCGCTTCCTAGCAATTGCTGTCCCACTTCGCGCATGGCCCGGGCGCGAGGAGAGGGCGGCTGGTCCCAGGGATCGCGGATCACGTAGACCACGTGGGAAAGATGCTCTTCGCACTTAATCTGATCGTCCTCTATTGGCGGCCCACTGAGGGCTGGCCCAGGGAGAACATCTTTATGCCGGTGCCGGTTATAAAGCTCCATGAAGAGGTCGCCGAGGAGAACGTTATGCATTGCAAGCTCTCCCAGCTCGATCGCCGGCTTTTCCTGGCCCGGCAAGTTTTGGCATTCTCCGCCACCGGTATCGCACACGCGGATTACTACGCGCTTAAGCTTATCGTGGAGGAGGAAATATTGCTGCCATTGAGGGCTCTTAGCGATGAAAGCTGGGTTTATCGGCTGCTTTTCGCCCGGCGGATCTTCGCGTTGACCCTCGAACGGAGTCTTATCGGCATAGTCATCATTGACAAATTCCGGCGGCATTTCCGCAAAGCCTTCTTGCGGGTTCGGGATATAGCCGATGATCCATGGGCGCTCAGGGTCAGCATCTTCAAAAGCAACGAGAACATGCTCGCCCTTATGAGGGCTTCCCCAGATACCATAGTTGAAAGTCCCCCAAGGAATCGTAAACCGCGCCCAGCGGGTAATGAACTTGGAGGTGGGAGTATCCAAGGCGGGAACGTGAACCCGCGCCCACATCACGCCGTTATCAATGCGGGCCTTCTCGATTACGCCATGGTAAACGCCAGCTAATGTTCTATTGCCGAGCATCTCAGGGTCCGCCAAGCAAGAAGCCCATCACTTTTTGGAAGAAGCTCTTCGTCATGCCAGCTGCTTCGCCCAGCGCCGCCTGAACCTGGCCCTCCATTTTTTTGATTTTCTGAGGGGAGTCATCGGACATTGCGCCAGCGAGTTCGACTTCCGTGATATAAAAGCCGTCTGGGCCAACACGATGAGTGCAGCGGGTAATAAACCAAATTCTGTCCATGCTGTAGATCGTTGTCTTCTTTCCTGGCTCGGGAGTAGTATCCGGAACGGGGCTTAGGCCGTACGTTCCCATAAGCTTTCCGGCGCGAAGGAAAGGGGCGCCCATAAGAGTGGCGCGGGCATTAAGATTGCAGTTCAGCATACCAAGAAAATCGTCAACTGCAGCCTGAATCCACTCTCGCCGCGAACCAGATACAGTCATGCGGAAGTAACCGTCTTTGGTAAGCCGGTAGTTATCGCCCTCTTTTTTGTCCCCGCTAGAGACTTGGTATCTCATTTCTGGATTATCTCCACCGCCCTGGACATTCGTTAGTGTCTGGTCAGTTTTGACTTCTACGTCAATGCCCTGCCGCTTTCCAAAAAGCTGGCTCACGGCCTCAAGAACATCCGTTCCTGCCATTTGCAAAGCCCCTGCCGAGCTAAATTCCAGAAGGGAATGGTCCCCGGTTTGATAGGAAAAGACCACAACTTCATCCAAATCATCAATGCAGTCGCGCAAAGTCTTAAGGAAGAGTTTGTTATCTGAAACCCCAAAGACAACGATGTTTCCCGCCTTGCTCACTACAGTCCAAAACTTGTCACTGACCCCAGCTGTGCGCTCTCCTTGATTCATTTGTTGAACGATGGGCTGAATGGCGTTTTTGATCAACGTCAAGTACATCCAATCAGTTGTCTCGCGCATTCGGTTCGGCTGTCTGTAGTCGAAAGCCATTCGGCGCATGGCACTAATGTACTGTGGATCCCGGTTAGCAATGACGTGCTCCCAGGGCCAGGTGGGACCTTGCGCCCATTCCTCGCGGAGATAACGTGTTGACCAATCGTCGAAGTATCGGAAATGCTCATCGAGGATATCAATTACTTTGGCGACAGTCGTTCCCAGGTCTAGTCCTAACCCGTAGTAGCTCGCCATTTCCTGAAGAGCCTTCTTTATTGAAGGCGGCTCATCGGGACCAAAGAGCCAATGCCGAGATTTTGCGCCATCTAGGCTGGAGTTATGCCGCTGGAGAACGATAGAGGGCGAAAATAGCCGTATGGTTACTCTGGGCGGCTCATTGCGCGGAAAATCCACGGTCTCCAACATCGGCACTCCGGAAAACGTCGCCCAGGTAGACTCCGGCGCAAAGTGGTAGCCGATCTTTACTGTCCAAATTTCCAGTTTCGCATCCCCGCCCTTATAAAGCTCAGCAAGATATTTGGACCAAACGCGTTCCGGATCGTAGAACGTGATCCTTGCGCAATCCACTTCGTTGATTGCCGTCTCAATCTCAACGCTTTCGATCCTCTGGCGGGCCTTGATCTTGCCTTCGGGGAAAGAAGGAAGCGTAGAGTAAACGACGTCCAGACCCTCCCCGCCTTTCTTGAAGATACAAAACCCGCCCTGGCTCCAAAGATCTTGAATGTTCATTAGAAGATCGGCGGAATCGCGATCCGCTCGGTACTCCGCGGAAATATAAAGGGATCGGAGACGCCATTTACGTCAGCGATGATGTACCAGAGGGATTCCTTGTGGTAATGGCGCCAGGCGATCATGTCCCAAGGTTCGTTATCCATTGGCCGGTACCAGGTCACCCGCGAGCCAGAAACTGGGTCAAAAGGAATCCGTAGAGCCCGGATTTTTGTCCCGCACCAAGTAACTAAAGGAACGTCTTCCCGCCTCATGGCATTGGCGCCACTGGCTGATGTGGCGTCCATTGAACCAGCATCCGCGAGTCCTCAATTATGATGAACTCGAAATCCACCCAGGCCCGGGTACAGGCGCGCAAGGCACGCGCTTGGGGCGTAGTGCCATGGAGAACTTCCTCGATACTTACACTTCTTACTACACCCTTATATACTTTCCCACCCACGAAAATCTTTACCACTGGCGGCACTCCGCTCACTCGCCCCGGCCCCGCCGGCGCATAGCGCGTACCCGCGATCGGGTTCCTCGGTACGTCCACAGTCGGCTTCTTGCTAACGTCAAAGGGAACAGTCAATGTCCGTATAGCGCGAAGCTCATTTTCTACATGCCCGTCGGGATGAGGAGAGGCATGGGCATCAAGGAGAATCCGAAAGCGCAAAGTGCGCAGATCTCCGCTTCCATAAGCGAGAAGCGGTTGCGCTAGGCCAAGGACCGGCATGCTCTGCCAGTCCAAAGTCTTTTCCTCAGTAATGGATTCGGGATCGTACTGGAACGGAATCTTGATCCCAAGCTCTAGGTTCCAGATGAGGCCGCGCCTCTGGGCCTGAGTACCTTGGGATTTTGAACTTCCTTGGACAGCTCTTTCCTGGAGAGCCATGCTTTATACCACTCCGGCTGTTAGCCCAGCGCGCATGTTCTTTTCCATTGTGTTAAGCTCCTCGTGCCAATTCAGCCGCTTGAAGAGAGCCACAATTTGCGGCTCAAGTTCGGCCATAATGGCTTGGGCTTGCTCGGCGGTCGTTCCTTGCGGGACGATAATCGTGGGCGCGATGTTGACGCTCATCGTGGCATAGGCCGGACCAGTAGCTACGGAGGGGACTGGTTGGTAGGTCGTTGCCGGAGCTGCGCTGGGCCGGGTCACAAGCCTGTAGATCCCATAGCCTACCCCGCCCAGGATCGCAAGGAGCGGAAGAATCCACCAAAGCCCAGGAAGCGCAGCCGCTAGCGCCCCGCCCAGGCCACCAAGCATTCCCAATCCTCCCAACCCGCCGGCTATGCCGCCAATCCCACCTGCTATGCCGCCGAGCCCGCCAAAGATATTGCCGATGAAACTAGTTATGCTGGATATAATGCCTTGCTGGGCGTTCTTCCTCTTGAGAATATGCTCCAAAATAAGCTGGCTTAGGTATTTCCATCCGACTTTGATCAAATTTCCGATAGCAGCAATGAGAGGTATTGCGTACTGTATAAACAACATCCGAAGCTTTTCGCGAAGCGGCTCAATGAATTGCTTTATCATCCAGTTCCGGAAAGTTCTAAAGAAGGCGCTGAGGATTGTCCATAGGGCTTTAATCGGCCCCATTACTGAAGAAAGAGTTCGCCAGAGGTTAAAGGCGTTAACGAAGTTGCGGAAAATTACCCGAATAGCTCGAACCACAATATTTACTGCGCCCAGGGCTATCTTCCATAGGCTTATTTCCTTGCCGAAGATCGTAAAGCCAAACAAGGCCTTTTTGATAGCCTTAAACAGCAAAAGCAATCCCTCCACGCCCCGCACTACCGCCCATTTCACTAACGCCGCAGAGAGGAAGAATGCGAAAACCTGTCCAAGAGCTCCCACAACCTTGCGCAATCTCTCATAGCCCTTTTCCACGTTGCCCAAGCCCAGAATTGCCGCCGGTATCCAGAAAACGTAATGGACGATGGCCGAGACCGCTTTAGCTGTAAACTTGAAGGTTGAGATGATTGCATCCATGCCGAGTTTAATGGCCTTGCCAAGCCATTCCAAGGAGTAGATGACCATCTTGATCATTCCGCCAATAAATGCCTGAGCCGCTGTCTGAGGCTTGGTTAAGGCCGCTTGGAACCACGCCCCAATGCCAGTTGCCTTCCCGCCAAGCCCAGTCTTCTGGGAAAGGGCCCCGAGAGTCTCAGCTAGCTTCCCTAGCGCCTGGGTAGCCCCAGTTGCGGATACTCGCCAAGCGGAGAACGCGAACGATACCACGAGCGCCAGAGAGGCGAACTGCCTTAACGTTGGCAGATATCGGCCAAAGACAAACCAACGCCCAACCGCTGCGGGTCCAGCCTTAGCCACTGCTGCCGGCACCATGCCGGCCATTCCTTCCACTTCCAAAATCCGCTGACCAAGGTCACGCAGTTTGCCGTTAAGCAGGGCTAGGACGATCACAAAGGACGAAACTGCCGCTGTCCCGGCTATGAACGTCCCCACAAACGCCGTTAGCCCGCCAAGGAGAGCCGTGACCATGGGTACTTGCTTGCCTGCCAAGAAGAGGCCATTCAAGAATTCGCCAATGAAGCGGAGGATAGGATTGAAGAATTGGATCATCTCAGCACCGAAGAGGCGCTTGATATTGGCAAAGGCATTGCTTGCCCATTGGCGTGTAGTCTCCCAGCTGGCATAAACTGTCTGCGTGTACTCCTCCACCGCGCCACTGGCCTGAGCGATCGTGTCCCGGAGCGCTCGGTACTCCTCAAGCGAGACCCTGGAGAGCGTAAGGAAAGCGCGGATGTTGCGGATTCCGAAGACACGATAGAGGAGCTGCATGAGCTCGCGGTCAAATTCGCCAAGCCAGCCCTCCTTCTGCGCTTGCTCGCGCATGACCGCGATGGTTTGAGCAGTAGCGATGAGGGCTTCTCCTACGTCGCCAAGACCCTTTTCCACGTCAAATAGCACCGGCATCTGCCCACCAACCCGCTCCAGGACTTCGGGAAGCGCTGAGCCGTACTCAAGAATAGCTTCGATAAATTGCATCGTTTCAGGATCGCCTAGGCGGGTGAAGGCCTGATTAATCATCGTTGCTGCCTGTGCTGCAGGTACACCGGCCTTGCCGAAGATGGAAATGAGAGCAAGGACAGACTCCAGGCTTTGGTTAAGCGCTGATGCTGAGGCCATCGTTAGACTCAAGGCAGAGCGAACCTGGCCAAAGGTATAGGGCGACTGGCGCGCGGCTTCAAAGATCATGTCCAGGGCTTTGCCGACGCCCTCGGCCTTGAGCTGGAAGCTGAACATAACTTGCGACAAAAATTCCGTGGCCTCGGCGAGGCTTATGCCCTCGGCAACAGCTAGCCCAGTCGCCGTCTTGACTACATCCATTGCTTGCGCCAGGTTCAGGCCCGCCCGCACTGCCGCCTCGACGCCCCGCACAACTTGATCAAATGCAAAAGGCGTGGCGACGGACATGGCGTCAGCAAAATCTGTCACTGCCCGCATCTCGTTTACCGTCGCCCCACTAATCGCCTTCAACCGGACTAGGGCCTCATCTGCGGCTTCGGCAGGCGCAAGGAAGGCCCGGATCACGCGGTAGCCCAAATAAGCCTGGACCACCTGCGCGAACCACATGGCATAGAACGTGTACCGGAACAGCGTCCGGCCGCTCTCATTAATGGCCGTGTCTACATCGCGAACGCCCGCTTTGGCGCGCTTGGCGCCTTGCTCCAGGCGATCAAAAGTTTCAGAGGTTTGCGCGAGTCCGCGGGACTTGGACTCGACCGCGATCCGGACTAAGACCTGGACAACCGGGGAGGAATCACCGATGGGCATAGGAAGAAAGGACTAAAAAGAAAAGCGGGCGGGAAAACGCGCTATGCGTTCGGGTTCCGTCGAACCTGCGGCTAACCCTCCCGCCAATTTTGGGTTTACTCCAAACAGGGCAGGGGCGCAAGGGGGCCCCTCGAATCTCTCCTTGCGCCCCTAAAATTGAAGATCCCGGGATCAAGCGGGGCCTGTGGAGGCGCCGGGGATCGAACCCGGTTCCGCCAGCGGGCCACCGTGGCTTTCCACTGGCGTCAACGCCCAAAATCTCGCCCCCGTAAAGCTTCTTCTCGCTCACGTTCAAGCTCCCTTTTGAGCTCCTCGGCATCGCGGACAATCTTTTCGATGTATAAGCGCCGCTCCCAGTTAGGAAGACTAAGAATCTCATCTCTTGCCCAGTGATACTTGACTGCTAAGACATGGATCTCCTCATAAATATCCGCCGGGATAAATCGCGCAAGGAGCTCTAGGCCCGTCCACTTGGGAGAAGTAAAAAATCAACCGCCCACACAGGCGGTGGCGTGATGTCAGATTTAGAGAGGCAGCTCGGGCAAACCTGCGGCGGGAATGGCTTCAATCCTGGCTCGTTCTTGTTGTAGAGCGCCTCCAAGCGCCGGAGATCCGAGGCCGCCATCTGCTCTACGTCGGCCAGAAAGATTTCTCCTTTCTTCTTTGGCCCCAGCTCTGCGATCATGAGCCTAATACCCTCCACCCAGAACTTCCCCGTTTGCCCGCCAAAACGCTTCATGCGGCCTATCTCGTCCTCGACAGTGAGTAAACCAATTTTACCGGTATCGTATGGCGTTTGCTGAGGATCTAGCGTGGTCACGGGCACCCGGAGCTTGAATGGGATCTTGAGATCAGGATATTTGCCGAATTCCGTGTCCTCCACGTAGACGACCTCCTGTTCCTCGGGATTAAGCGTGAACTCTACGTTTTGCCCGCATTTCGTGCACGCCCGGCGCAAGACAAGGGGCTCTCCGGATTCTTCGGCCTCCCAGATGGCGAGTTCCCGGAAGATGTAGTCGGCATCAACCCAAAACAAATTCTCCACGCGCACAGGACCGGAGTAGCCCTCAAAGCCTTCGATGCATTCCCGGAGGATATCGAGGAAGAGCGCCGGGTCTGGGTTTTCTCCGATCTTAGCGCGCGCGGAGAGGAGGGCCTTGCCCGTCATCGGGCGCAAGATGGCATCCCGATACCGCTCCTCCCCGACTAAATAGCCAACAGGAAGTTTTACTTTTCGCATCCCCGCACCTCCCGCTTCAGGATCCTTTTTGCCCGGTTAGCTAGGCTATTTTGCTTTTCCCAATCTTCATCCCCATAGAGGGCGCGGCACACAACATCACAGCATTCCAAGGGGCCAAGCTTTCGGCCCGCGCCGCTCCAGGACGTTTCAAGATCCACACTCACCCACCTTCCCAGCGCCGGCCACCAGACTTTCCAGCTCTCCACTACGACTGCGCCCTGGTTTTCCAGGAGAGCACGGAACGCTTGTTTGTCTCCTTGCGCCAGGGCTTTGGCATAGGCGGCTATTGCTTCTGGCCCCATTTCCGCCGCTTTTCCTTCCATTTTGTCCCCACCTCCAATTTCGGATAATTTTTGAGCGCGCTCGAATTTCCCCCTCTTGCGGGACTGGGACCAGGAAGAGTCCTGATCCCAGTCCGCGCAAGGAGGGCTAGGCGGGGAGGCGGGGCCGCCCGGGCGCGTGGTTATGGGTGCGCGGCACCCTTAACCGGCTTACAATGGCAAAAGCCCATCGAACGTGATCTCGATCTCGCGGGTTAACGGGTCGTTAGCGTTGGCGTCAAAGTCCTGATAGGTCACCCGGCTTGGCCAGGCATTGAAGAGCTTTATACGGGCTACCGGTGCGTCCTTTCCGGGCTGCAGCCCAGGCAGGTAGAAGTTTACGATGAGATCTTTCCGCTCCGGTACATCATAGGCCTTGGCTACCCACGTAAGGAAAGCCTCGGAAACGAGGCCTTGGGGCGAGCGAGGCCTAAGGATCTCTTCTCGGATCCCCGGCGAGCCCGGTAAGTTGGCTACCACCCAAGTCACGGACGAAATCCCGACCTCGCGGCTGTCCGCAGCAAGATCAGAAATAGGGCGCCAGGAAGAAGGCCAGGCCCGGTAAAGCGTCCAGCGGGCAATCTCTGAGCCGTCATTGGCCAGGGCCGCAATGATCACGTCCTGGGCATAGTCGCAGTCGAAGCCCTCAACTACGGAAAAGGCTTTCCCTGGACCGCGCCATTCGCCGAGCTTCTTCACGTACTCATAAAGCTGCCATTTCTCTTGCCAGTCCACTACGACGTCATGGGTGACTTCCTCGTAGCGCCGCTTGTCCCAGAGCTTTTGAGTGCCGAGGTTCCAGGACTCGCGGTTCTCGATTACTTCCCAGCGCACGCCCAAGCCGGAAACGCGCCGGGTGTGAGCGACGGTCTTTCCGCCGATGCGGACTTCAAAGAGGAAGTTGCCCGCCACTTCGCCCAAGCACCCGGCAATGGGCGCATCGCGCACGGTGATGTTTTCGACGTTCAGGTGGCCGGCAAGGGAGATGAAGTCCACTCGCCCAGAGTCCGTGAATTCAATGACATCCGTTAGCCGGCGCAGTCCAGACAAGCCTAGGACCGCATGTTCGGCGGCATCGCCCGCGATGGAAATCGTAAAGAGGGACGTCCTAGCGCGCTGTTCTTGTTCGGTCCAAGGCATTATTGATCACCTCAGTCGCGCAGGTAGGACAGCGCTTCGCCGCCAGGCAGAGCGCCCTCAGGATACACGAGAACGTTAAAGACGAGGAATTCCAACGGCCGCACGGGGGCGATACCGATCTCGCAGACGGCAATGCCCTGGTTCACGAGCTCGGGCGGGTTCGTGGACTTGTCGCACTTCACGTAGAAGGACTCCTCGGGAGTTTTCCCGGCAAAGGCGCCAAGGGAGTAGAAGTACATCATCAAAGCCTCAGCGGACTCCTGGATCCGAGCCCAAGTCTTCGGAGCGTTAGGCTCAAAGATGAATTGCTTGCCGGCATTATAGACCGTCTTCTTAATCAGGTTTACAAACCGGCGGATGTTAAGGTAGCGGAAGTGGGTATGAACACGGAGCGTCCTCGCGCCCCAGATCACGATACCCCAGTAGTCCTGCTTCGTGATGCAGTTAATGCCGTGCGGGTAAAGGAGCTCCTGGTCGCCGAGCGTGGGCTCATAGGCAAGGCCGGTCACCGGAAGCATGGCGTCCACGCCGGCCGGAGCCTGCCAAACGCCATAGAGCAAGTCATTCTGGGCAAAGTGGCCAAGAACATACGGAGCCACCGGGTCGTAGCGGTCCTCCACTTTGACCCATGGATAGTAAACAGCCTCGTAACCCGTGGTATTGACAATATCGTCGCGCACGAATTCCAGGGCCTCTTGTGGAGTAAGGCCCAAAGGAAGGTCATAGACGTAAAGGTTCGTGCGCGGAGGTTTCGTGTAGGGGTGGTTATAGACGTAATTCAAGCCGCCCTTAATTACAGCGGCAGAAGTGTTGCCCGGATGGCAGATGTTCACAATCTCATCCACGCGATCAAAGGCGTAAACGCCATTCAGGGCAGCGGGATCACCTACGTAATCTTGGGAAGTAATCCCCACATCGCCGTTCGTACCGCCGGATAGGTGGTAAATATCGGGATCAGGAACAGGCACGTCGCTGCCCGTGTAGACGTAGGTGACCTTGATGTAATCGGACCCGCGCCAGCGCCGATCCGGGTTGGTGTTCACTCGGTATTCCACAAAGTTCGTGGTGTCGTTTTCGTCGCAGGTTACGCCCCGGTACCGCTCCAACACCACATAGCCATAGTCACGATTATCAAGAACGATGAGGTCAAAGGTCTTGGCAGTCGCATTTACATTGGCAATCTGCACCGAGAGTTTGTTGCCGCGGGTGCCAGGGTATTTGGCGTCAATCTTCAGGATATCGCCGGACGTTGTGGAGATCGTAACGGTAGCCTTTTGGGCGGTGTAGGAGTTCGGGTCTGCGATGTTGGTGTAGTGGGAGGTGCGGACAATATAGCACCGCCGACCGCCCATGAGGAAGAAGTTCTTCACGGCGCGAGCCAAGTGCCCAACCGAAAAGTCCGAGCCGAACTGGCGATAGAAGTCTTCAAGCGAGGAAATAAACGTGGCCTGCCCAACCGGGCCCCACGTGGCAATATCTACAAACCCAGCGGCACTCGTCCCAAGGCCTTGGAATGGTGCCGCACCCTGTTCTTCTTCTTGTGGGTATACGTCAGGGCGAAGGAAAGCCTCGTTGCCAGGCATTTTTCACCTCAGATAGTTTTCAAAAGAACCAGCACATCCTCGCGGATCTTGGCCTGCACATCCTTGCTTTCGTATTCCTCGTCCGTAAGCTGAATAATCCCGCGAGGAGGCACCCTCACGCCTCGGGTCAACTTCCCGCCGTCCTCCGGATTCGGCAAGTTGACCCAAACATCAAAAGGCTGACGATTCTTGATCACATACGTCATTTCCCTCTCACCTCACAAGGGGTCAACCATTTCTTCATAATTCTCAGGCCGAACTTGGCTATCTCCTAATTGCTCTCCCAAGGTCTCATCCGGTATCGACGCTTTCCAGTGAATCTCGCGGATAAGCGGCAGAGTCTGCACTGGGCCAGGTAGCCTTACCCAGCCTTCGTAACGGAATCTATACGAATAGATTCCGGTAAGATCGAATGCACCGGTATAAGACGTATCCAGGAGATGGAATCCAATCTCCCCAATGCACGGTGCCCTTCCCAGCCCGCGCAAAAGCCTTAAAGCCAAATCCTCCGCTTCCTTCATGATGTCCGAGTGGCAGCCGATAGTGATGACAACGTCATACGGGATTAGCTCTTCGATAGAAGCTGTGTAATTCGTCATGTCTTTAGTGGTCCACTCGTCCACAACACGCCGAAAGTTCGGAGTAAAGCGAAGAGCATAAGTTACCACTGGAGGCTCAATCTGGATAAAATCTTGGCCCCGGAAATCGGAATGAGAGCCCACATCCAGGATGTCTACATTCGGAAAGATTTCCGCCAGGCGCGCATGCACTTGGTCTCGGATTTCGTCGAAGGTAAGGGCCCTCATGCAAACCTCTCCTGCAGAGTTCCGGCAACCCTTCGCGCCACGAGTTCGGCCACAACCTTAGCTACGATTTCAGCGGTTTCTTCCTTTACCTCATCGGGGACCACTTCACGGCCAGGGAGAAAGATACCGGGTTCCTCGGTCTTCCTCATCTCCGCGCGCGGCCGGATCCCTGTTTGCTCATGAAGCCAAGTAATGGCCTTTCTCCAGGCTTCGAGATTCTTTTCGGGGCTGACGATGACTTTCCCGCCTTCCATTTGGGCATCGAGCCACATCTTGATGAGCCTCCGGTAGGTCATCTCTACTTGGCTACTATGGGAAGTTGCTGTACTTCGAGGCCAAGCAATGGCTATAGCGCGATCTCCTTCCACAGAGGTCTCGATTTGCTGCTCTTTCCAAAGATTTCCTGTATCGTATTGGTACTTGTCGTGCCCCTTAAGACGGACTGTAAAGATGGAGAGCGGGATCCGGGTAGGCATGCCCTGGGTCTCTGCCTTGTACGCCAACCATTCCAAAGCTCCTTGTGCCCCGTCGCGAGCAAGGGGGACGTTGTTTTCGGGATTAGGGCCAAGGGCCGTAGTTGTGACGCTGTCAAGGAGAGAGGCTAGCTTCTCTAGCTCCTCCAGCCGAATTGTAACGCTATAATTCATCAGATCCGAGCGCTTCCTCGGGGCTTATCGGCCCCCGGATATCCAGAAACACAGGGGGCTTTATCGTGTAAGTAGCAATGATCCCATCTACTTCGCGGTCCCCGGTATAAGTCACAGGCGGCGGAGGCTGGTCTGGAGCTCGGCGCTCTAAAAGCTCTTCGCCTGCTATCCGGTAATGCCGCCGGAGCTTCATGAACGCCAGGCGCATCACAGCTTCTTTTACATCATCTGGGACAGTTCCGTTCCACTTTGGGTCCCCGAAATCGCCTGTGACCTGTACATTCATGACGCCTTCAGGAAACTCACCTGCAACGTAGTGCAAGAAATGCCCGCGAAAGCGGCAGAAATCGGTAATAAGGAGGGCGCCAGCAGCATAAAGGATGCGCACATCCACCAGATTGACAAGTGGGTAGGCTAACTGAAGAAGGCTCGTGCCCGTGCCATCGAGACGGAGAATGCAGCGCTTGGGCTCGAACCAGTACCCGTACTGCTCACGTTTAGTCAGGGCATAAAAGCGGCGCTCGGCATAGGAAAGGGCCTTTTCCACTTGTTCATCGGAAAAGGAGTCTTTCCAATATGCCGAAGCTTTGAACTCGTCTAAATGAACGAGCATTACTCCGCGAGCTCAAAGGGCTCGCCCGAATCAATCAGAAATTCAGCGAGCTTTTCGGGTACTTCTTGGACTGCGGCTTCGGGGGTAAACTGATAGCCGGCTACCCAATAACTTCCCCGGCCAAGATACCGGATCTTCACTTTCCTCTCTCCTACGCGGATGATCATCGTCTCCTCGGCTGTTTTGCTCTCAGCTACGGATGCAGAAGGATCTCCAGAAGACGGAGGAGCTTTAGGCTGGTGTACGGCGCAGTAATCCGACCCCGGCAGAGCCGGGCGCGAACAGGGCGTGCCCCGCCTCGTTACCGCCTTGCACTTAGCCATAGGTCAGCCCCTTTACGAGGCCGTGCCCACCTTCACGTTCTTTACAAGCACGAAGGTCTGCGGGAAGGGCACCACAAAGTCCACGTAAGCCCAGCCGATCCAGTCCCAAGCATCGAGCTCGGGCTTGCGGTTATACTCACCGCGGAACTCGCGATGGATCACAAGCCAAAGCTGCTTCGGATCGCCAAGGAGGATCTTCGTCACAAGGTTGTGGTTGGTATCTGCAACCACGGGCATGTAAGGAACGCCGTTGGCGCCATTGAAGAACGGAACGCCGTCGGGCCGGAGCTCGGCAGCGCCCATCAAGGCCGCGGCACCAAGGTTGTCACTGCGGCTAGCAAGGTAGTGCATGTACTCGGTATAGACGATGGGGTTAGCGATCCACACTGGGTTCTTCACCATGGCCCGGGCATAGGCGTTGCTGATGAAGGCCTTATACGCAAGCTGCCAGAGGGTCGGGTCAATCGTCTTCGGGTTGCCCGAGGTATCAACCCAGTTGATGATTTGGCCACTACCCGTGAGCGCGGTCTCGATCAGCTTAAGCCAGCCATCGTCAATGCTCAGGAACGGGTCCGAAGACGAGCTATCGCCGTTCAGGGCCAAGACCTCAAGGTCATCCTTGAGCCGGCGAGACCAGTTCTGGACGATGAAGTCCTCAAAATCAGGAGCATTCAGCGCCCAGTTAATGGTCTCCCAGGTCATCCGGAACGCGGAAATGAGTTTCTTGCAAGCGTACTCAAAGGCCTTATTAGTGGTGAAGGAGCCAGTGTCCGTTCCGTCCCAAGCAGAACCCTCAGTCGGCGCAGCCTTGATTACGTGGCCAGGGAGATCAAAGACGTAAAACTCCCCAGCGCGGTTATCAGTCTGGTAAGTCGTAACCGCGCTCAGCAAAGCAGACTGCGTCAGCGTGAGGTTAATAAAATCGTTGGCCCTCTCCTTCGGCAAAACGCCGTAGGTCCCAAGGTCCGTAGATGTGAACTTCTTTTCAATCTCGCGTAAAAGCTCAGCGTTTTTCATCTTTACCTCTCACCGAGAGAAAAGTCCCCATTTAGATTGCTTCTTCTCCCCCGCAGTATCCAAAACGGTCTTAGACTTCTGCGGAGGAACTAGCGCCTGAACTACATTCGTAAGAAGGTTCAGGGCTTCCTTGAACTCCCCAAGATCCTCGGTCATGGACTCTCGGAGGGAGTTCAACTCCGACCGAATCTCCTCAATAGCCTTCTTATTGCTCTCGATATCGGCTTTGACTTCCTCTGGAATAGATGCCACGGCTTCTGTCTCCTTCTTCTCGCCCCGCACCAGTTCAAGTAGCCGCTGGAGCGTGCCAAGCAGGCCTTCCTTCTTGCCCTGGTTCTGGTAGGTATCCAGAGCAGACCGGTGATGCTCCAAGTGCTCCATTGCCCGGCGCCGAAGCTCTTCCGTGGAAATGGAATCCGTGATCGGCTTAATCAGCGGCGCGCGGGCAAAAGCATTGCGAAGATGTGGGAGGTCCAGGTTAACGTTCTTTGTGCCACCGCCACCAGGGCCATGGTGCGGAAGATGGCGAGCGTTTTTGTCTTTTGTCTCACCACGCTCATAAGCTGGCTCGATCACAGCGAAGGAAGAATCAGGAAGATCATTGATGTACCGGCGAGTCCATTTCGCCTTCTCTTCGCCAATGTCCTCGCCATCCATCATGCGATAATAGAGATCAAATACCTCTTCCCAATCCACGTTATCAATATCAACCGGCGCATCGTTAACCTCGCCAGCATCTTGCGCCTGAACTAGCTTCGGATCAGCCACCTTGAATTCAAGCGCAGCGATGTTGGCACCCTCTGGAACGCCGGCCTTCGCGAGGACTTCATGGAGTTGGGCGCTAAGCTGCGCCATCTCCTCCGGAGTAAGTCCCAAAACCGTTACAGTGCCTTTCTCAGCATCAAAGAGCACTTCTTTGTCCTTTAGCATCTTGATCAACTCCACCTCGAAATAGCAGCCCTGATTCATCGGTTCGTCCACATAACTCACTTCCACCAGGTCCAAATCGTTGATCTCTCGCACCCCATCATCCCGGATTTTGAAGTCTTTCGGGACATAGCCGATCGAATAGGCGCGGAGAAGCCCTTTCTCGATCAATCCCCGAATCTCCGGAAGCGTGGGGCGCGAGGCTAGAACCAGGCCATCCTCCACGATCTTTAGCCATACCGTCTCGCCAACAACGAGATTCGGCCGGTGGAGGAGCTTTACCGGCATCCCTTCCCGGAAAAACCGCTGCAGAGCCTTGAACCAGACGTCTGCAGGAATGAAATCATTCCCTTGGTCTACAATCGCTTTGTTCGCGTAACCTACGACCAGCCCTTCCTTGGCCTTCCACTCACATGGAAAAATCGCAAGTTTTTTCTCGCTCATTCGATGACTTCAATCAAAGAGAAATCTTGGCCTCCCCAGCAAATCGTCACGCTTTCGCGGTAAGGAAAAGAGGAAGAATAGTTAGAAGAACATGCGCCTGAGCCATAAAGTGTAGTGGTTACCCAGGGAAGGTCGAGATTCACAGAGAAGGTTGTGACTCTCATGGCTTCCTCCCAATGCAGTTTCATCTCTCGCTATAGATCGCCCAAATGCCCGGCGCTAGGCGGACGAGCTTCTTAGTCTTCCCGCCTTCCGCCTGAGGGAACATCCAATAATTTTCGCCCAGGTGCACTTCCCGCCACTTGTATCCAAGCGCGCGCACAAGCCGCTGGGCCTCGCGCAGTCGGTAGGACCTGCTCACCCAGATTTCTCGGAGTACGAGCTCTTTTGCTCTCCATTTTGAGCGCGCTCAAAAATCCTTGGGCTTCGACCTTACAAATAGAGGCTGCGCCGAGCTTATGGGTTTCGTCTTTCTTTTTCCTACTTAAGGGGCGAATCGTCACTCAATGGAAAGGCTGGCCTACAAACTACCGCCTGGACGCCCTCTCTGATGTCGATGGTCCTGAACGTACCTGGCTGGCAGATCGAAGGATCAAATTGCCGGATTCGCCAATGGTTCTGAGTTTCCTCCACCGTGGGCACCAGGAAGTCATGCTCTTCCGCCCAGCGCCGTGCTTCCTCCGCAGTCCTAAAGACTTCTTTATCAAAAAGGAGGGTCTGAATCCTCATGCCCGGCTTTTTGCTCCTAGCTTTCTCCTCTTCTTCCTTGGGCTCGATTAGATCGCCACCGAGGTCGCGCACGCGCATCGGTTCGCCGCCAGCCAAGAGCAAAAGCTCATCGCCCCCGGGTTTCGGCTCAAGGCCCCGTTTCGCGCGCGCCTCGTTCGGAGTCATGAACCCGAATCGTACGCCGAAAGCGTCGGCCTGAGCCAGGCGCAGAGCGTCCTCTAACGTGATTTCGCCGAATCGGATTCGCCAGCCTTGGAGACCGGGGACTTCATCAAAGAGGATCTTCGTGAGGAGATTCTCCCACATCGCCTGGCGCGGCCGGATGACGTAGCGCTTGAAGAATTCCAGCTGAGCCTGGGCCTCGCCCGTGCTTCCCAATTGCCCAGCCTCGAGAACGGAGATAAGCCTAAGAGGAATCCCATGGACGCGGGCGATCTGGTCCCGGCACTCGTGGATGTACCGGATGACCTCCATGGGGTCGGCGCCAAGGGAGAGAGGCGTGAGTTCCGCTTCTACGCTAGGCGGCGTGGGAAAGACCACAATCCGGCCAGGCCCCTTCTCCATGGCCTCGTTGAAATACCGGTTGAGGAGGGCGTAGTCCTCGGGATTCGGGGCATCCCCGGCGCCGGAGAGGATCAGGAAATAGTTCGGAGCGCCCTTGGCCGAGAGATATCCGGTAAGATATCCCATGGCTTCCTGAATGCCATGGACGGCAGGCAAAGCAGCAATAATATCCGGAAGTCCGTACCAATAATTCCTTGTGCTCTGCCCACCAAGGTTGCGGATGTGGATAAGTTCGGTTACTTGTCCCTGGTCATCGAGCTTTACCGGCTGATCTTTGCCGAATTCCCGGAAATAAACTTCCTCTCCGCCGTAAATCTGGACGTAGTCGCACCCGCTCGGATGGTCCGGGGGAAGCCGGCGCACGGAAAAGGCAGGGACATGTACGACCCGGACAACTTCGCCAAATCCATTGGGATAGCGCAGGTCTGGGCGCCTGATTACCTCGAGGTAGGCATTTCCGATCGCTTCATAGTCCAGCGCCGCCGGGTAGATCACTGCATCTACACCATCGGGGAAAACCTCCTCCACTCGCGCCAATACTTCCGCGGGCGGCTGCTGGATTCCGCCATCCTTCCTCTCTACCCGCCATTCTGAGGCCAAAAGCCCCCGCGCCTTCAGCACACAGCATGCCCGGTGCGTCGGCTCCAAAAGCAAAAGCTCGGAAAGAGTAGAGGGATTAATCCCGTAGGGGAAAGGGATGAAACTAAGCTTTTCGCCCTCGGCCTTGCGTACGATCTCTTCGCTCTGCGCCGGGTACTCCGAGCTCCCAAACTTCGTCTCCAGCGCAGATAGTAGCTCTGAAAGCGTCTTTGTTTCTACGTTTTCTCGGCCTAGGATAAAAAATCTATCTTTTTCGCTCATTCGGGGTCGTTCACAATACTCATACTATGTGCCTACAGCTTTCTCGGCCTTCTTCTTCCGTTTAGATGAGGACTTGCGTGGCCTTGGTATCTCATCCCGATTCTCAATAGAAGTTAAGATCCCCCAGCGAAGCGCCTCGGTTGCATTCATGTACCACTCCTTATCCCGCCTCTCCAGCCAAAGCTCTTCAGGGATCTTTGTCCGTGTTACGATAATGTCGGTAAGAATCCTTTGGTAACGCTCAATGCCTTCCAGCTCTTGTTTGAAGTGCTCGCCTTTTCCAGAAAATTCCATCGAGAGATCGTGAAGCAAAATAGTAGTTTCAGGAAATCCAATCCGTTCATCACAGGCTAGTGCCAAGAACACCGCGGCTGAGGAAGCATGAAAAACAAAAGCTCGTTTGTACTTTGGGAAGTAGCGAAGAAGAGAGTAGACTGCTAAGGCATCGTCCAGTACTCCGCCACGCGAACATATCAGCACGGGAATGCTGGCGATGTTCGAGTCCTCTGCCCACGACATAATTCGGCGCGCGGCGTAAGTGACGAATCCTTCACAAATTTCCCCCACGACCCAGAGTGTTTCTTCATCCTCTAGAACTCTTAATGGCAAATTTTCGTAAAACTTCGTGATAAAGGCAGAATCAGCAGGGGATTCTTCAACGCGCACGAAGAAGCCTCCTAAGGAAGAGGAAAGGGGCAGGAAAAACGCATGCCCCGCGCCTAAGATACTCCAGAAAAGCCAACCTGTCAGGAGCCAGGGCCGGGGCCCTGCTTCAGACCCCGGCCACCCCACTTACTGTGAAGGTTTGAAGTAGGGAGCGCCTTGGTACGGCGGCGCCGTGACGATGAAAGCCCAGCCTCGCCAAAGGAGCCATTCGCGAATAATGGCGCCATCAATCGCCAGTGTCCCACCACGAATGAAGTTACCCGCATAGACCAACGTGCCGTGCAGCTCCGCGATGAGGTACCCGCGCTCATCGAAGATCCCGCTGCCCGAGTGCCCAGGCGCTACGGCGATGTCTAATTTGATTTGCCGGTTCCATACGATGCCACCATACTCCCCAAGATCGAGTCGGACCTGGTTCACGCGGCCGCGGTCAATAGAAAATGGGATCCCCAGCGGTGCGCCACAGAGCCATACGGACTCGCCAACGAATGGACCAGTGTCCCGGAACGTAACGTAGGGAAGCCCCCAGACACGGGCGGGCTGGCCCTGGGGCGTACAAACCTGCAAAAGCGCTACATCAAGGGAAAGGTCGTAGTCGACAACTTTGGCGTATACGGTATAGAACTGGTCCTCTGTGTGTTTGATCTGCACGTACTCTGTGGGCAGCGTGAAATAATACTGCGCAATTGGCCTAGCGCCGTCTTTTACCTTGATGCTCGGTGGCAGATCCTTGATCTCGAGATCCTTCAGGTCGTAGAGGTCAAGTGGCGCATAGCGCGACCCCAAGCTGGCCTTGTTCACAAGAGGCTCCACAACGTGAGCATTCGTCAGGATATAAGTGCCAGGAATGTCGCCATCCAAGGAGTAGACAATTACACCGGTACCAGCCACCACCACGCGCTCGGGATCCTTGGACCAGTCCCCATATCGGACCTTCCATTCTCCCTTCTCACCAGTGGCAGTCACTTCCTGATACCAGGTAAGCGGGCGCGTGTACTTCTCCATGTTGACGAGAACTTGCACAGTCACTGACCGCACCCACTTCTGGATGGTCACCTCGTTTGTCGTTGGCGTCGGCGGGATTTGTGACTCACCGGTCCCGCTAACAAGCCCCCATAAACCGGCGCCAAGGACTGCCGCTACTGCCAAGACATAAGCTGCGATGCGGACGTATTTCATTGCCCTCACCTCCTCCCCGCCCTAGGAAAGGGCGAAATTTCCATAAAAGAGCTAGCCTTTATTCTGCTCGTCTTCGGAATTGACGCCCTCAGAGTTCTCCGCTGATGTTCGTATCTCCTCGTACACGTCAAGAACTAGCTCTTGAGTGTCTAAGATCTCGTCAATGAGCGTTTCCTCTAGCTCCTTTAGACGCGAAAAGATGCGGTAGAGCAAAGTAGCGATAACCCCGGCAAGAAACACCGCCACAAGGCTCACAATGATTCCCTCAGTCATTCTTGTCCTCCGCTTCTTGCTCGGCCAGCTTTCTCACGTAATCATCCAGCGCCATTAAGGCGAGAAGCTTGCGAAGTTCATCTATTTCGCGATGGATTTCCTTAACTTCTTCGATGATGTCTTCCAGGCGCAGCTCAATCCGCTCAATGTCAGTCATCGGCAGCCTCCACTAGGGCAAGCCCAGATAGACTGTGAAGTTTTCCATTCAGACCCATCCGTGAAAATAACCGTTAGGTAGACTCGATATTCGGTTGCCCCGCCTGGGCAGCCCCACACGAAGAAGTCATTCATGGCCTCGTACCAGATCCATTCCTGAGCGTTAGCTGTCTTCTTGATCCGACCGTAAGAGTCCGTGATGATCCATTCCGCATCCTTGATTCCAATCCCTTCCTGGCGATTGACCCGAACGAGCAACTGGAACCTCAACGGGACGTTTGCGGGGTAATGCCACTCCGGCCAAGCTGGCGTCCCTGGCGCGTACCAGTTCGGCGGATCTACTGGCGTGATCTTCATTCCGATGATCTCAATCGCCGGTCTTGTGTCCACCACAACCGTCAGATTAAATGCCAATATATTCGGATCTGTTGTCCCAGGCCCTGGGCCTCCGTTGCCAGTGTTCATCTTTCCATATCCTTTTACCGACACAAGGTATTGCCCGGAAGCCGTATACCGGTGCACTACCTTTGGAAGCGTCGTCTCCCCTTTCTGCCCATCACCGAAATCCCACTCATACTTCGCCGCCTTCGCCCCCACCACCTCAAATATGACCGTGTTGCGGTCTCCGCCAAAAGTGACACGAAGCTCTGGCTCCACCGATTCAGGACTCTGTAAACATCCCGAGAGCGCTAGGGCGGCGAGAGCAGTTCCTAAGGCCAAAAAGAATTTCTTTTTCATTCATCACCTCCCCGCGGGGAAGGGAGAGGGCCTTTCGACCCCCTCCCTTCTACCTCCGCCTCCTCCGCCCCCACTCACTGGCCACCTACCTTGGCCAGCTCGCCGCCAAAGAAGAATTTAAAGCCCAGATCGATCCACATGCCCCAGAACTTGGCAGAAGGGTCTACCTGGAACGGCATGTTAAAATCCAGAAAGACGGCTAGAGAAGTATCGAATTTGTAGTCGATTCCAGCACCAACTGCCCAGGCGCCGTTGGCAAAGGCAAAATTCTCGATGAGTCCCCAAACTGAGAAGTATCCAGCGATGCGCAGTTGATCAGTAAGGCCGTATAAGCCACCGGCTTTAACCTGGTACCATCCGTTAATGGTTAACGGTGAAGAGAGACCAATGTTGGCAAAAGCAATCCCTCCATCGTAGCCAACAATGACGTATGGCAAGCCATAGGTCGCAGAGCCGAAGGTATGGGGAATAATGTCTACGCCAGCGAAGTAAGAGCCGGCCAAACCAGTTACGCCAAGCAACGCAATAGCCAAAACTAAAAGCTTCTTCACTTCTGGTCACCTCCAATCACCGCTTCGCTTTTCGCGAAGACGGCCTTCCAGACCGCGTAAGCTACTTGGTTAGTCCCCACGCCGAAAAGTGAGAGGTAGAAATTCAAAGTTTTCAAGTCCGCTCCAGCAACTTTGCCGGTAATCAGGAGCACAATGATGGTGAAAACCGTGGTGACGATGAATGCGACCCATCGAGCAGCTTCGCCCCTAAGGCTCAGTTTGGTTTTCAAGAACTGCAGCACGGGGACCAAAAAGACGCCGCACAAAGTGCTCACGAGTAACTGCAAACCGGTATCCAATTAACATCACCTCCTGCTTCTAGAAATTCGGATAAGGAGACGAAGGAGTACAAAACGCAAGGACTCCAAGGGCACCATGCAAGCCAAGGCTAAAGCTTTCTCCTTCATCCCCGTCATCCCATATGTAAAGAGACAAAAAGGGCGTCTTTCGTGACATTCACCTCGGGTGGACATTTGTCACCATGACGCCTCATCTTCAAGCGCGCTCGAAATCGCCCCCGAGGATCCATGGGCGTGGCCGCCATGTTCTCACGCCGCGCGTGGACCGCGCCGCTTCCCAGGCAAGAGCCAAAGCATCGACCATATCGTCGAAGCCACTCTTAGGCCCTGCGTACCGGATGTGTCCTGTGGGAAGCCGCTTGGCCGTGTACGCCAAAAGCTCAGCGCGCAGTTCACGATCTGGAGGAAATGTGATTTCTTGCCGCTCGATCGCTAGCCTCAGCGCCTCAATCATTCTCCGTTTCGTATCGCCATTGATGCGTATCCCCACGACGTTTGCCATGCCTCGCTTCCGGAGCTCGGCCTCGATCACAGACCCCTGGACCTGGGCCGCATCTACGTACGTCGTGGGCTCAAAGTAGTCAAAGTAAATTTTCGCAAGGCGATCAAATTGGTAATCCCACGAGCCCTGGAATCTTTCCATGTGATCAACGTGATTTGTCTGAGTGTTGATTACACAAGCAACAGTGAAGTCGCGGAGCTGGCCAAGGTCCACACCCATCACGTACTGGGTGCCCTTCTGCGGCGGTAGATATTCGCCCTTTTCGCAGGCGTTTATCGTCTCGAGTGTGAAGACCGCGCCGGATGATTCAACAAATTGGGCATAGATCTCCCTTTGAATGAACTCGTATGATGGGTTTTCATCTGCGATTGCGTCAATTTCTTCTTTGGGGATGTGAGGGTTGTCGTAGCTAGAAAAGCGGAATGATTTGTAGCCTGGCTTGTAATGCGGGTTAGGTATCTCAACCACCCCGTCATTGCAAACTGGGCATCCAACGCCGCCGCACTCTGGACACGCCGTCTCCACTTTCTCTTGTCCCATTAAGAAAAGGTCGTAAAACCAGTTTAGTGGATGGTCGGCATTGGGCGTGGAGATGAACAATGCCCCGCCAAGCTGGTCCATGAGCGATAGCCTTACCACGCGCCAGGCGTAGTCGGAAAGGTAAGCGGCCTCATCGAAGACCACGTAAACTAGCCTTTCGCCCCCTCCTCGGAGGGTATCCGGCTGGTAGCCGGACTTGAAGAAGAGGATCGAATCGTTAAAGAACGTAACCCGGCGGTAGCCCATGCCATGGTAAACTTTGGTCACGAGCTTTCCGTCCGGATTCTTTGCCGTCTTAAATGCCGGGTTGGCGGCGGGGAGGAAGTAGTGCAAAGTCTTTTGCCAAATTTCCTCTTGCTGGCTAAACGTGGGTGAAACGATCCAGAAGAGCGACTTGGGCGGTGAAGAGAAGACCCTCATAAGGATTTCCATGAGAGCAAGCTGGGTCTTCCCCCAGCGCCGTCCTGCGGCGACGATCTTGAACCGAGCGGGATCGCTGAGGACCAGGCGCTGGCCTGGGTGGGGATCGAGGTCGGGATGAATGTCCGCAAGCTTCAGCTTTGCTTGCTCGGGCATAGGCCCAAAAGCCCTGTTTCATGCGAACGGCGGCGCGTAGGACTTCAGGAATTTAGACGCTGCCCCCGAAGACTGGCGCCTCTGCTCCATGTCCATCCTAAGAGCAAATATCCTGCCGCTAAGGCTAGCCTCCAATACCAAACGTCCACTGCCACAAGTAATCCCAAGATGGCCAGGGCAGTGAAATAAAGAGCTAGCTGAACGCCCATCTCTCGCACACTCCGCTCATTTACGTAGCATTCAACCTCAAAGAATTCCCGCGCCCGCTCTACCGCCGCCTGTAGTGATGCTAATGCGTTCTGCTTCAAGAGTTCCTGGCGCTTAATGTCGTTTACGATGGTTTCGCATAAAGCATCCCATTCTTCCCTCGTCTTTGGAACGCTATCGGCCCACATTTCTTCAACGGGTTTTCTTTCGTTTTCCTCGGTTTCAGTTTTCCTCTGTTCCTCGCTCACTGTCGCCTCCTCGCCGAGTCTCAACCTCCAAGAAGCCGGACAGGTCGGCGCCGCGCTCCTCAAGCAGGGTCGCAACCCTAGAAATGCATCCAGATGGATCATCGCGCAGCATGTCAGATGTAAAACGGAGTCCTACCCAGCCGTTTAAAGCAGCCTGGTTATACTTCTCACAATCCCGGGCATAGCCCGCCGGGCGCACATGCCTTCCACCAATCCACGTTCCACCCTCAATCTCTACAAAAACTTTAAAATCCGGCCAAGCAAAATCAAACCTGAAACGCCGGTACGGCAAAAATTTAAATTGGCGCACTGGCGCCGGAAGGCCGCAAACACGCACGAGGAATGCAAATTCATCTTCCAAGGCACGCTTATCTTTCTTGGTAGCCCTGCTCATAGCGCTGTCTTACTGCCCACCTCCTCTCCGGAGCGGGGGCGCTGGGGATAAAAAGGCTCGCGTCAAAGTCGCGGGTTCCGCTCAATACCCGGCTCGCTTTCATCCCAGCGCCCTTTCCGCCCATCTCATAAAGAAAGAGCGCGCCCAAGGGCTTTTCGTGACATCCCCCTTCACGGGACATTCATCACCGCAGAGGGAGTTCGAGCGCGCTCGAAGGTCAAGGCTCCAGTTGCACCTGGGGCGGCGGAGTTTCGGTCTTTGTCCCGGCGCCAAGGACGAGTTCGCGGATGGCCCCCAAGTTTTTGGCCACGGTGTTGACAAATTCGTCGCGGGAGAGTATCATGCGGAGGACCAGCAGCCGGAGGAGCCGATCCGCATCCTCCGGCGAGAGGTCTGAGCCTTTCTCCGCGAGTAGTTTAGAAGCCTCCCGTCCTAGCGCCACTGCGTGGGCCTGGAGTTCCGCCTCCACCCGTTTGGAGTCCGCCTCCACTTGAGCCAGTTTTGCCGCTGCCTCTGCCGCTTGCCGCTTCAGTTCTGTAACGTCCATACGTCCGCCCTCCCTCGCGCGAAGGTTAGTATCTGGGGCGTTCACTAAACTTATTCTAGGAGGTGGCGCAAATGCAGTACTGGTCTAAATCCCTTACGTATCAGGAGCTGGTGAAGCTAGCAGAGCGGTATCCGCCGTTGGGGCATGAGGAGCAAGAGAGACTGGCGGCAATAGCGGCAGGAGGAGACGAAGAAGCGCAAGAGCTTTTATTCAAGCACAATGCTCAGCGCCTGGTGTTCTTTGCGGAGTTCTTTTCTCCGGAGTTTGCCGAAGTCCCAGAGAACAGGAAGCTTCCCTGGCGGATGCGGCTTATGGCGCAATGGAAAAAATGCGCGCCGAAGACGATCACTACGGACGACATCATTTCCGCCGCCACATTAGGGCTCTGGAGGGCAATCCGCACATATGACCCAACTCGTGGTAAGTTCAATCACCACGCAAATGTTCTTATCTGGCAGGAGATCCAGAACCTACGGCGAAAGGAAGAGACAATTATGCGCCGGGAGAAGCCATGGGATCTTCAGTCCGACGCCGAGCTTGAGCCCAGCTGGCCTGAACCCACAATGCTTGAACAGGAGCTAGAGGATTTCAACTCCGTTATCGCTCGGGTCATGTTCGACTGGTATGCCGAGAAATACCTAGAGCCCGAAGCATATAGACGCTTCTGCAAGACCCTGAGTGGAGACGTACCTCCAGACGAGCATTTTCTTCGGGAAGTAGGGAAAAAGCTTCGGGCAAAGGTACCTGAAGCCGACTGGGCCTTTATGGCCGAGCATCTGACAGGTCTCTAAGCTTCTCTTTCAGCTCTTCCCGGAGAGCGCCGAGCTTCCGGTACGCCTGGCGCTCGGAGAGGCCGAAGACGTAGCCGAGGAGCGCGGGCGAAAGTTTCTCGCCAAGGCTTCCGCAGGCCAAAGCAGCGAATCCTGCATCCCGCGGGGAAAGAAGATCTTCGACTCTCGGAACCGGAGCCGAAAAATCCTCGCGAAGATCGGAATCCTCTTCCTCGACGTAATGGACTGGTATCCGACTTTCCTTTTTCAGGAAGCGTGTAATGGCATGATACGCTACGGAATAAAAGTAGCCATGAGGATTTTCTGGGCTGCGGGCCTGGACGCTGATGATAGCCACGTAGCCTTCGCTTACGGCATCCTGGAAGAGGGAATGGGAAGGGGGGAGAAGCTTTAGGGCCGCCTTGCGGGCAATTTCCAGTATCTCTTCGCCCTCGAGCATGGCTAGGATTTTATACCCGAGTCCGATGTTAGTCAAATTACAGAAGCTCGGTGCGGGCGGGGATGAGGATTAGGCAGCCGAGTTCTTTGGACCAGAAGGGCACAAGCCTTGTGCCCGGTTTCCAGCCGAGGTCATCGGCGATGGAGCGGTTGATGGTGATGAAGAAGTGGGGGTAGAGGCGGGTGCGTTTCCAGCCGCTGCGGATGAGGCGGCCGCGGAGCATGATCGGCCGTCCCATTTCGGACGCGCTCAAAATCGCTTCTAAGTAGTCGTTCACGCCGTCTCCGTCCGCGGAAGTTCTGGCGGCCTGACTTCTAGCTGCCGCAGGATCAACATGCGTTTTTCTTTGTCTATCCATACTTCCAAATAAGTTCCCGGCTGCCAGCCAAGCTGGACCATAGCTTCCCGCGGGACCGTAATGCCGTAGCTGGTCCTGAGCCCGCCCGAGGGATCGTGGCCCTTGGTCAATTGCCGGAATAGCACAACGCCCACATGGAGCAAACTTGGCATCTCTTACCACCTCCTTTGCGCGTATTGTAGCGCATAGGAGGGGGAACGCAAGATAATACGGGTTACGTCCGATCATCGCTACGTTGCCTGAAAAGAATCTCCGGCCGAGAAATTGACCAAGGCAATTCCTTCCCAGTCTTTGGATCCAAAACTTGAGAGCTAATTTTCTTTGGCGGCTCCTTTTTCAAGTTCTCAGTATCCTTGTCCAGGGCTAAAGCAAGCAAGGCCAAGCTTCCCGTAAAAGCTAAAAAGAGCATGCTCTCTCCTCACTTCCTAGCTTCCTTCTTTTTAGGACAAGGAAGTCCATCCCCTCGGCGACCCAAACTTCTACCTGGTCGCCGTCTTTCCATCCCAGCGCCCTTACTGCTCTGGCCGGCAGAGTCACACCGAGGCATTCCCATCCCCGCCCTTTAGGCGCAAAGCTCCTTACTTTCCGCATTTCAATGAATCTCCATTTTCCAGCCATCACTTGTTATTTACGCCAAAAGGCCAGACTTGTCAAGGGCTTCTCTCCCAGGGTCCGCCATCCCCCGGGATCCCCGGGGTCCCCCTTGGCGCCATTTGCCCTATAAGCCCATTTATAGGGCTTTAAAGCCAGAGTAAGGCAGGGGGGCTATGTAGGATATATCCCCCTCCCGTCCGAGGCCATTTACGGCCGTTTAAATCGATCGGCCAGTTCTGATCTTTCTTTCGTCGCTATGGTCAAATAGCCTAGCGCGTTCCTGACGAGGTCTTCGCGCCAGGGCTGGCGCCAGGCGGGCGAATTTTTCCCTGGGGCG
>Ga0080004_1213587_pt1 | contig 41282 bp, 41 predicted proteins | sample WasSprMetagenome_FD_69207 | JGI IMG/M metagenome (GOLD analysis project Ga0080004, IMG submission 69207) | Sulfidic aquatic microbial communities from Washburn Spring, Yellowstone National Park, USA - WS (SPADES assembly) (version 2) | ecosystem: Environmental > Aquatic > Thermal springs > Hot...
GTGAGGAGTTCAATCGTTGAGCGAATTTTTTTTTCGGCAGTGCAGGGGCACTGCCCTCCAAAACTGCTTACCATTCGCTACTCACCATTCGCTGCCGTTTCACCATTCGCCACTCGCTATTCGCAAATCGCTGCCGTTTCGGCTCGGCAGGAGCCTCGCCCTCCCACTTCATTTCGTCCCTCGTCCCGCGCCCCACGACCCGTTCCGTTTCTGTCCCGTGCCCCTTGTCCCATGTCCCGTTTAAAAAAGTTTGAGCAAGGCGAGAATCAATCTCTGCCAACTTGCCCATTCGGGTGCGTCATCGCTGACTGGGACTCTGACGCCGCATTGAATGACCGTCCCTTTGCCAACGCTGCCTTTGACCACGACGGCGTTGCCGTTTGCTGTCCCGACGATTTTACCGTCTTGCTGCTTCAAAGTGAGTGCCCTCGCTTCAATGCCGATTTTTGTCCCTGCGAGCGCTAACGCTTTGATGTTTTGTTCGCCGGCGACGATTGAGACTTCAGGGAACAAATTTGCGTGAGCCCTGTAGCCGCAGGCTTCGGAGAGCAAAATGATTTTCCCGCCTTTCGCCACCCAATCCCTTAACGCCAGTGCCCTTTGGTATGTCAATTCCCTGACATCCCGCAACGGTGGGACAATCAGCACATCTGCTGCTTCCCAATAGGCTGGCTCCAAAAACCGGACAGGGAAAGCGTTGATGCCAGCAGCCTTCAAAATCCCGATGAACCGCTCACTGCTCCAGCCTTCCGAAACGACGCCAACGATTGGGCGTTTTGCTCTCTTGGGCGGCTTGTAGGGCAAGAGTGATTGAGCCAATTTATGGAATTCCGAACTTTCCATGCCTTTGACGAACGGACCTCGCCTGACAAAGGGCTGAGTTGAGCCGTTTGCGAAAGCGACATGGCCGCGAGCGACCAAGCGAACTGTCCCAGATGGGATGGTGGTTTCGCCTTTGATGAATGCGCCACCTTTGACCTCATCTCCGTCAAAAGTTGCTTCGGCTATAACCTGCTCGGCGAAACCTTCGTGCCGCTCCCACTGGATAGTCAGGTGCACTTCTTTCAAATCGCCTTGCATCAGTCCGGGCGAAATCGTGACCGTGAACCGAACTTGTTCGCCTGCTCGGTAGACGATGGGCGAATCTTTCAAGCGGATGCCATTGCTCAAGTTGAAAGAAATTTGCGGTGCTCTGTGAGCAGGGATCGTGGGCTTAGAAGTTGCGCCCAAAGTTAGTGCTGCGAGGAAATCCTTTATCGGTGCGATGTTGTAGGCAAAGATGACGAAACCGTCAGCGCCCAAATCGCGGGCGATTTTGACCTGCTCAATGAACTGCCACTCGTCAGCGTGAAGGTAAGCGCCGATGCCTATTGCAATTGGAATTTGCCCGTTGACTTCCAAGACTTGTTCGCGAACCCGTTCAAAGAAGGCGTCGTTGTCGTTGGTGTAGTCCATCGGGCAAACGAAGTCCAAAATCCCTTCCCGAACCCATCGCATCCAGTCCTGCTTGATGAGAGCGTAATAGTAGCGGTGCCTTTGCCACACGGCTGCTGAAACAGCCACATCTGGGCGGGCATCCTTGACAGCGTAGTAAACGCGCCTAACGAGGTTCGTGATGTTGTCTCGTTGCCAATCGTCGTAGAGGATTTTGAGCGGACCGAAAAGAACTTGCCGCGGGAAGTCCGTCAACTTGATGCCGGTGGTTTTCTCAAACTCGCGCCGCGAAACTTCGCTGTAGTCAAAGTCATAGTGCGGGACCTCAGGGTAGCGGATGTAGTCAAAGTGGACGCCGGCGACCGGATAGTTGAGCATTTCCGTCATCGCTTGAAACTCGTGCTCTTGGTTTCGTGGGTCACCCGGGTTGAGCCAAAGAGCCTGTTTGCCTTGAGGGTCTCGGACGAGTCTGTCTTCCTTCGCCATCTGCTCTTTCAACCAGTCAGGGGCTGTCCCAAAGTGATGGTTGACGCGCCACGCGTGAAGTTCTATGCCGTAACGGGCTGCTGCTTCCGTTGCGTTCTTCAGTTCGTCCAAATCTGCTTGCTCAGCCCAAGGGTCGCGGGGCAGAAATTTGCTTCGGTAAACCACATTGCCGCCACGCCCTGCCCTGAAAAAGAGGCAGTTTAGGTTGGCGCTTTTGATGGTTTGCATCACCGCTTCCCAGTCCGTTGGTGCATAAGTGTGAAGCCAGACCCCGCGAATTTCGCCTTCGCGAGGTTCAAGGGAAATTGCTAAAGCCTTGTGAGTTCGCTCGTGGTCGCTCAAAAGTTGCTCCAGCCTTTTCAGCCAAACTGTCCCGTCCGAAGTAAGCGCGAACGAGATTTCGGCAACGGGTCGCTGAAGCAAGTTGATGGCTTCCTCCTGCCGCTCAAGGTCGCGGTAAGGTCGCAAACTAATCTCCTGGAGCCACTGCTTTTGCTTTTGTTTCAGGCTTCGATGCCAACTTTGCCATCGCGACTGCAAAGTCCTTTGAAGCCCCGCAGGTATTGTTGTCCCTTCCAACAGCCAACCTGCCAGCAACCTTGCTCTCTCGCTGCTTGGCAAATCTGATGGGAAAGGTTGAAGGACGATGACCCAACTGTTTTTGCGAGCAACTCCGTTAGCGGAATTAATGCCAAGGGCTTGTCGCCACGCAGTAGTTTGGTCGCCGATAAAGGCGAAAACGACGACGCGGCGAGCGTTTTTCAACTTGGCAAGAACATCGGCATCGGGTCGGTTGGCGGGCAAAACGAAAAGACCTTCGACATTGTTGGTTAATGCTGATGCGTTAACCCGCTGGAACGGCATCCTCAACCTTTTCAGCCACCACTCAACGAACTCAACTTGCTCGTTGACCAAAACTCTGTTCTCCGGACTCGTGGCAGCCCATCGGTCATCCCTGACAATGACAATTTGTGCCGCCAGAGGGATTGAAGTCAAGATGATTGCTGCGACAGCGAGGGCAAGTCTCATCACTTTCCTCACTCCTTCCCCTTTCTTCCACCGAGCGCCAAGATAAGTTTGCGAGTTTCGTCCTAAAGTTGCCACAATGTCTTGCCGATAGACAAAACGACGCTGAAAGAGGTGATGCCCGATGCGTATCTCGCCGGAGACTGTAGCGAAATTGCAGGCGCTGCTAACGGAGCGGTTGGGCAAGGCTGAAGCGTCGGGCAAGGCAGTTGCCCCGACAGGGGAACTGCCTCGTTATGAAGAACCCGTCGTTTTATCGGCTGAACTTAGGCTCATCTTGCTGCTCCACGAAATGGTCCAGAAGATGAGCGAGGTTGACATGGAGCGGGTGGCGGAAGTTGCCAAGCAATTGCAGAGCGGCGATTACAGCCCTGACGCCAAAGCAGTAGCGGAAGCAATCCTGAACGAACTGGGAGTGTGAAAAGCCATGCGTGACGGGACGGCAGAGCGGTTATGTCGGGCGTTAGCAAACCTTGTCTCGGCGCTTTGCCGAGATGATGTCCAAGCCATAGAAACTGCCTCCCTCCAACTTCAGCGGCTGCTGGAGTTGGAAGGGGGGCAACTTCGTCAATCTTTGGACAGCGAAACTTTGCGGGAAGTCAGGAACTTGATGGAAGCGGCTCAGTGTCTTGTCTGGGTTAGGCTGCTTTCTGTCGCTGAATCCGGAAATGTCGCCACTAACGCTCTGGTTCGGGAGAAGGTTTAAGGGGGGAAAGCCATGTCTTTGTCTGTCACATTGCAAGCGGCACTTCAGTCTCTTCTGGCTCATCAAACTGCTTTGGCTGTCGCAGCCCAAAACATTGCCAATGCCCAAAATCCAGACTACTCTCGCCAAGTCGCCAGACTCAAAGCATCAATTCCCGTCCCAGACCCAAGTTTGAGCGAAGGGATGGCATGGGGACAATTGGGGACTGGCGTAACGGTTGCCGAAATATCGCGCCAGTATGACGCTCTGTTGCTAACGGCTTTGCGGATGAGTGTCAGCAGAGTCGCACACCAAAGGACTTTGCTGAACGGGCTGGAGCGGTTGAACGCGATGCTCAGCGAACCTTCGGAAAGCAGCCTCAACAGCCTCCTCGCTCAGTTCTTTGAGGCGTGGCGCGATTTGGCTTCCAATCCCGAAAACATCGGCAACCGAGCGATTGTTTTGGAGCGGGCGAAACTCGTTTTGAGTCGCTTCCAAAACCTGAAAAGCCAACTTGAGCACGAGAAAGTTTTGGTGCGGTTGCAATTTGAAACTGAGGTTGAGCAACTCAACACTTGGCTTGAGCATGTGGCTCGGTTGAACGAGCAAATTGCGGCGGCTAAAACCGCAGGACTTCAGCCCAACGATTTGCTGGACGAGCGAGACGCTGTCCTCAGGCAAATCGCCGAATGGCTCAACATCCAAGTTTTCGAGCAACCTAACGGCTCAGTCATTGTGACAGCAAACGGGCACGAACTTGTCAACGCTGCCCGTTTCCGCTCGGTGAAAGTCGTTTTCACGGAAGATGGAACTCCAAATGCAGTCCTAAGCGACACGGGCGACACCTTGCCTTTAGGCGAGGGCATTTTGGCTGCGCTCCGTGAATTTAGCCAACAAGTCATCCAAACGGTCAGCAACCAACTCCGAGCGATACTTGACAACCTCGCCCAAGCCATAAATGCGCTTCACCAAAGCGGTTACGGTTTGGACGGGAGCACTGGCGAGCCTTTCTTCATTTTGGTCAATGGCGAATGGCAAGTCAATCCAGTCCTGCTCAATGACCCACGAAAAATTGCTGCGTCAGCGACGGGGAGCGTTGGCAACGGGGAAATTGCAGAGGCGATAGCCAAGTTGGCTGAGGAACCGATTGAAGGGCTAAACAGTCAAAGCGTCCTCGGCGCTTACCGCAACTTGGTCGGGACAGTCGCTGCAAGGACTCAAGGCGTGCAAAACGCTTACGACGCATTTTCGGAAGTCCATCGGTTTCTCCAAAACCGACGGGACATGGTTTCGGGCGTCTCCATTGATGAGGAACTCGTTGACCTGATGAGGTTTCAACAAGCCTACCTCGCTGCTGCTCGGGTAATTCAGGTCGTTGACAACCTCATCAACGATTTGCTCAACCGGCTGTGAAGGAGGAGGGTTGAAAGATGCGGGTTACACCCATGATTTTGGCTCGGCAGGCGGTCCACTTCATCAACCTAAACGCCGATGTCATCAACCGAAGTTTGGAACGACTCGGGACAGGACGGCGAATCAACAGGGCTTACGAAGACCCACCAGGAACGGTTCTCTCAATGAGGCTTCAAAGTGACATCGCTTCGGTTGAAGGCGATTACCGAAGGTTGGAACAGGCACTGCCTTACATTCAGGCTGCTGATACTGCCCTGCAGCAGGTAATCAGCGTCCTTCAACGGTCCCGCGAATTGGTTTTGATGGCGTCAAATGACACCCTCACTGCCGACCAACGCTCCGCTATAGCCAGTGAGATGGTTGGTTTGAGGGACGAACTTTTGCAAATCGCTAACACGAAAGTCGGTGACCGATTTCTTTTCGCTGGCTCGGCAATTTTGACGAAGCCCTTTGCGATAGACGCCGATGGGAACGCCACTTACCAAGGAGACAGCGACCAACTTGTTGTCGCATTGAGCAATGGCGAACGAGTTGCCGTCACCCTTGACGGTCGGCAAATCTTTCAAGGTGCTGAGGATTTGTTTGCCGTTTTCAAAGACGCTATTTCGGCACTTAGGAACGACGATGTGAACGCTTTGCGGGAGCAAATCTTGCCTCGGCTGGATGCAACTCTGAGCCAAGTTTTGAGGGTGTCCGCCATTTACGGCGCTCAAGCCAACAGGGTGGAACGGACAATGAGCACTTTCCTGACCCAAGAGACGAGTTTGCGCATGGCACTTTCACCAGTCCTCGACGCCGATATTGCTGAGGAAACCACAACCTACCAACTGAGGCAAACGACTTTGCAAGCAACGCTTTTTGCAGTCAGCCGAATCTTGCCCACAAGCCTTTTGGAGTTCATGGCGTGATTAGAGCGGAATTTGCCGAAAGAGCGTGTCAGCCCAGGCAACCGCTTCTGCGTAAAGCAAAGGAACTTCACCCTCAGGCAGCCCGACCTTCCCAATCAATTCGCTCACTCTCTCCCAATCCGCCCGTTCGTAGGCGATGACGAGATTATACACAAAGCCGAGCAAAGTTGGTCTGCCTGAAAGCGCATCTTTGATTTCGGGTGCGATGGGCAATTCGTCCAGCAGTTGGGGCAAAGGTTGGTCAAGCAGGGCGTCAAGCACTGAAAGAAACCCGATGAGGAACGGGTCAACGCCGAGGATTCGCCAACCAACCCTTTGGCAAATCAACTCGCAAAATCGCCCACGAATTACTCCCGTCAAAATCAACTCCTGAGGCTTATCTTCCAACAACGAAGTGGTGAGAGCCAACAATGCCCATCGGCGGAAGTTTTGTTCGCCCAGCAAAACCATAGCCTGCCTGAGCGAGGTCACAGGGTAGCGCAGCCCAATTGCCGCCGAGTTGATGTAGCGGAGCAATTTGAGCGAAAGTGACAGGTCGCTTTTCAAGATAGCCTCAACGGCACTGAAGTCAAGTTCTGGCTGGTTCAACTCCTGAATCAGCCTCAAGTAAGCCAGTTTGTGGCTGGGCACTTCTCGACCTGAAACGATTTCTGGCTTGCTGAAAAAGAAGCCCTGAAAGTAGGTGTAGCCGAGTTGAACGGCTTCCCGAAAATCGTCCATCGTCTCAACCTTTTCGGCGAGAAGCCGAACTTTTGAGCGGGCAAGGGATTGTGAAACCTTCTTTCGCTCCTCACCCTTCACCTGCAGGAAGTCAACCTTCACGATGTCGGCAACAGAAATCAGCGGCTCGTAGCCGGGTCGCAAGACGAAATCGTCCAAGGCAATGAGATAGCCGTGGCGTCTCAACTCCTTGCAGGCGTTGAGGACTTCATCGTCGGGTTCAACGGTTTCCAGCAATTCAACAACTAACTGCGTTGGTGGAAGGACAAAGGCTAACCCGCTGAGAAGGAGTGACCTTGTGAAGTTGATGAAGACTGGTTTGCCGCTCGTTAGAGAAGCCAAACCAAAGATGTGGACGGCTCTACTCATGACAGTTTGCGATGCTGCATCGCCGTCGTTCGCTGAGAAGAAGTTTTCAAAACCCGACCGAAACAGCAACTCGTAAGCGACGACCCGCTTCAACTTGTCAAAAATCGGTTGCCTCGCAACAAAGACATTCATGAACCTCCTCACCCCCAACTTTTTTCGTCTCGGGCGGCAAATTTGTTTAGCCCTCTTGAACGGGACAGGGGACAAGGGACACGGGACGGGAACGGAACGGGGCGTGGGACGCAGGACGAGGGACGGGGGACGAAGTGAAGTGGGAGGGCGGGGCTACTGCCGAGCCGAAACGGCGGCGAGTGGCGAATAGCGAGTGGTAAATGGTAAAACGGCAAATTTTCTGGAGGGCAGTGCTCCTGCACTGCCGAAAATTCGCTTAGCAATTGCACCCAGCACTTCGCACCAATTTCAGGGTTCGCCTTCCCGGTGCCAAACAAACTTTAGCGCTCAGAAAACTCACTGGCTGAAGTCGGTGGCGTAGGTGACTTTAGACGCTCTCTTTTGATGTGAGTGCGTTCGGAAATTGAGCCAATGGGAGGGCGAACCTCCCGGTGAGCCTATTCCTCCGACCTGCCCAACTTCCTATCTGCCAACCTGCCCATCTCACGATTTGCTGATATGTTCGGCTCGGCAGAAGCCTCGCCCTCCCTTTCCGAACACACTCTCTTGATGTTGACACCCGCAACGGCTTGCGTCATAATGAAAGCGAACTTCACAAGGAGGGATTGCAGATGGGCTCTGGTGTAGACAAAAGATGTAGAGGCATGACGGAGGGCTTAAAGGCGTTAGCATTCCGCTACGCTGTCTTCTTTGCCTTCTACTTTTGGCGCCGGTGAAGCGCCGGCGCCATCCCCGTGAGCGTTCCCTCTCACTAACCCCATAAACTGAAGCACCCAAAAGCCCAAAAAATCCCGACAACGGAGGTGTCCTTGCATGATAGTCGTGATGCGTCCCGGTGCAACAGAGGAAGACATACAACAGGTTTGCCAGATGCTGGAAGAGGCAGGCTACAAAAGCGCTATCTGGCGCGGAGTTGAGCGGACAGTGATTGGCGCAATCGGGGTCATTGACGAGGAGGTGAAATCACGGTTGATAGAGCAAATAGGTAGCCTGCCCGCTGTTGAGAATGTCATCCGCATCTTGCGACCATACAAGTTGGTCAGCAGGGATTGGAAACACGAACCGACTTTGGTGCCGGTTCGGGATAAAGTTGTTGGCGGAGAGCACCTGATTATCATGGCTGGTCCTTGCTCCGTTGAAAGCAGGGAGCAAATCATTGAGACCGCCAAAGGTGTCCAGCGATATGGCGCCGATGTTCTGCGAGGCGGCGCATTCAAACCGCGAACTTCCCCTCACACTTTCCAAGGCTTGGGGCGTGAGGGCTTGAAGTTGCTCAAAGAAGCTTCCGAACTAACGGGATTGCCTGTTGTCACAGAGGTCATGGACACAAGGGATGTGGAAGTGGTCGCAGAAGTCGCAGACATACTGCAAATTGGAACCCGCAACATGCAGAATTTCGCCCTACTGCGAGAAGTAGGTCAGTTGCGCAAACCCGTTCTGCTCAAGCGAGGCATGTCGGCAACCATTGAGGAATGGCTTCAGGCTGCAGAATATATCTGCGTTGAAGGCAACCCGTATGTGATTTTGTGCGAACGGGGCATCAGAACCTTTGAAACTTACACCCGCAACACTCTGGACATCTCAGCAATTGTCGCAGCCAAACAATTGAGCCACTTGCCCGTCATCGCCGACCCAAGTCACGGAACTGGCAGGCGCGACATGGTCATCCCGATGGCTTTTGCTGCTATCGCTGCTGGTGCTGATGGTTTAATCTTGGAAGTTCATCCCAACCCGGCTAAAGCCCTTTCCGATGGCGCACAATCCCTGACGATTGAGCAGTTCGGTGAGTTGATGCGTAAACTCGAACCAATCGCCACTGCCGTCGGTCGTAAACTTTATCAACCACCGTCCCAGTCTGAGTTGCTGGTCACAACTGAGGCTCGAGGATACATGTGAGCAAAATCGCTGCACCTTCAGGGTAATCTCAAAGTCCAAACAGGCTGGTTGCCGAGCCAGACAAGCAACAATCGGTCGCGGCGTTCAAGGCGGATGGTTATCGGCACTTGCGATGGCAGTGAAGTTGAAGTTACGCCCAACAACCGACCTTGCCGTTCCACTTGAAAGACTAAGCGATTGCCACGCCTTTCAACGAGCAAGATGACTGGCTCTTGGCTCAATCTGGCGCTCAAAGGGACACCGGGCGGGAGACCGGCGGGGAGGGTGATGGAAACCACTTCGTGGGCGATAATGGAGTTGCCAGTAAGGGGTTGAACTGTTCCGCCCATTTCGGGAGTCAAGGGTAGCAGCGGTTCTTCGCCGATGTAAAGCCAAAACCGCTTCAAGTTCAGCGACGAATTTGTCCACAACCCTACTTTGCCGACAGGCGAAATTTCCGCCCGCACCAAACCCATGCCGTTGATGAAGCCGCTCACTTGATTTTCCGTCATCTGCAAAGCCAACCGATAAACCCCACCGCTCTCCAAAAGCAAATCCCACTTGTCCAAAATGGTTTCCCGGCTTTGACGAACGGCTACAAGTTCCAAAACGGCTCGGTGAGGTTCTGCTGTTTTCTCGTAGGGTCGCAGCCTGAGCAGGTGGTAATGGTTTTCGTCAAGCCAACCGAAAACGAGCCCAAAAGTTTCGTTCCGCCACAGGATATCGGCTACCCACCACGCAGGCAAGTCCGGCGCTCCCAAGAGGGACAAGGCAAAAGGCTGACCTGTTGAGGTTTGGAGTGTCCAGCCATCGGCTCTCGTTTTCCACTCGCCCAAACAGGCAGGGAACGGTTCGTTTGCGTCAATATCTGCTGACAAGGAAGCACACCACCAACGGTTTAGTCGGATAGGACGGACGAGTGGCGGTGGCAAATCGCCGATTTCGACCCAGACGATAATTTGCCCGAAGGCGTAGCGATTGTCCCTCAAGTTCGCCGAAACCTCACCATCCACTCCAACCCAAATTTGGTCTCCTGAGCGCCAGACTTGCAACTGATGCCACTCAGTCGGCGCGACAATCGCAGGCTCTTCGTAGAGCGGCGTCAAATCCCAACCCGAATCAAAAGGCTTTGCGACCGCCAGTTGCCATTTCATCTCGCCTCTTTCCCTTACCCATCGCCACAGGTATCCGCCGTCCTCGCCCCAGCAAATTCCGAGCCCAATGGCTCTTGCGCCGTTAGGTTGAACCGCAAGGGTTGCGGAAAAATCGGTCAAGACTTCTCCACCTGCAACCAACGGGAACGCCCCTTTCAGTGTTCGCTCAGGTGGTCTGAAAGCGACGGAACCATCGTCAAGGTCAACCTGCTTCCATCCGCCTGAAGGGATGAAGTAGCGTTCAGGCAAAGGCTCAACGGGAGAAAAATCTTCAGTGTTCAAGCCAGTCCATTTCCTCGTTGCTGGCTCATCAGCGAAAGCGAAAGCAATCAACCTTCGCCCTGCAATTAGCGACCAGCGAAATTTGCTCCGGTGGACGAACACGGGAATAGGCGGGGCAGGCAAGTTGGGGAGCAACTCGCTCCAACCGATTGGCTTGCCGTCAGCGAGGAAATGGGAGCGGGTCGGATTCAATCTGGCAACCACTGTTTTCCCGTCGTTTTCAAAAACCAACTCGGCTTCCTTTTGCCCATCCCACTCGCTTCGGCACAAAAAAGCATCCGTCGGTTCGCTCAATGCCAGAACTGGCAGAACCAGCAGCCACAATATCGCCACCCAGAAGTTGCGATGCAATTTCAATTTCATGGCTGCTCATCGCTTGCGCGCCATCGTCAACGAACCTTTGTCCCGGGCGGAACTTCTCTGTCAAGGGTGACGATTGCGAGGGCTTTTTCTTCGCCCGCTGCCAAAATCATCCCGTGCGAGACAATCCCGCCGATGCGTTTCGGTTCGAGGTTGGCGACGAGAACGACTTGCTTGCCAATCAACTCTTCGGGCGAAAACTCTTGCGCTATCCCAGCGACTACGGTTCGCGTTTCAGTCCCTATGTCCACTTGGAGCACCAGCAACTTGTCTTTGCCCGGCACTTTCTGAGCGTTGACAACCTTGCCAGCCCGCAAATCCAACTTGGCAAAGTCTTCAATGGTGATGACATCAGCCATCCTCTCAGCACCTCCGTTTCGCAAGTTTCGCCTCAATATCCTGCATCCTTGTCAACTATGCCGACTAAAGGTTCACCAGCGAGGAAGCGACGAAGGTTCTCAAGGAAACGCTCAAAAACCCGTTGCCTCGTCCTCTCGCTGAGCCCGCCGACATGCGGCGTGATGACTACATTGGGCATGTGCCAAAGCGGGCTGTCAGGCGGCAGCGGTTCTTCCCCAAAGACATCAAGTCCAGCACCAGCCAAGTGACCCGATTTCAACGCTTCAACCAACGCTCTTTCGTCAACGAGAGCGCCCCTTGCGACATTGATGAGTATCGCGCCCTTTTTCATGGAAGCGATTTCGTTTTGACCGATGAGGTAACGAGTCTGAGGTGTCAGCGCCGCTGTAATGACAACGACATCGCATTCCGGCAACATGAGCCTAAGCCCTTCATAGCCGAGGAAAAGCCCATCGACGGGTTCTTCCGAAATTGCAGCCGGTCTCCGCTTGACGGCAAGAACCCTCATGCCGAAAACACTTGCCCGTCTCGCCACTTCCCTGCCAATGTTTCCCAGACCGACGATCCCCATCGTCTTGCCCCACAAGTCTGTCAAGGAAGCGTTAGGAAGTTCTCGTTTCCAAATGCCAGCAATTTGGTAGCGCAGGAAGGTGTTGATTTGGCGGGTCAAGGTCAAGAGCAAGGCAAATACATGGTCAGCCATCGGAGCATCAAAGACACCTTTCCCGCAAGTTACAACTGCCGGTGTCTTGCGGATGGCATCAATCAAACTGTCAACACCTGCCCAAGGAATGTGAGCCCACTTGAGGTTTGTCGCCGCTTCCAAAATCTCCCTCGCAAATGCACCGAGCAAAGCAATGTCGGCGCTTCGGGCTTCAGCCAAAGCGAGGTCTCGTTCCTGCGTGTAAACGATCATGTGCTCGCGGGCGGTCAGCCGCACTTGCTCCAGTTGCTGCGGCGTCAAATCGTGGGTTATCAGCAACTTCACCGACATCACCTCTTTGAGAGGCGTTTCAGGTCACTTGATTTTCGGCGGGAAAAGTAGCCGTTGGATTTCTGGGCGGCGGAAGTTTTCCATAGTCACGACGGTGACGCCTGTGTCTATCCGCTTGGGAATCTTTTCGCCCCTCAACGCTTTCACTGCCATCTTGACACCTTCGTATCCCATTCGGAACGGGTTTTGGACGATGAGGGCTTGGATGACACCGTCTTGAAGTGCCTTGATTTCCGTCGGGGCAGCGTCGAAAGCGACGAGTTTGACCTTGCCAACCAATTTTCGGGCTTGCAGGACACGGGCAGCACCAATCGCGCCGGGCTCATTAGCGGCGAAAATGCCTTTCAAATCGGGATGGGCTGTGAGCATGTTCTCGGTCGCTTGCATCCCCTTCGTCACATCGCTCTCCGAATACAGTGTCGCCACCAACTCGACCTTGGGGAACTTTTTCAGCCCTTCCTTGAAACCTTGTTCCCGCTGAATAGATGTTGCGGCGCCTGGGACGAACGGGATGAGACCAACCTTGCCTTCATAGCCAATCAATTTTGCTAAGACCTCTGCGGCAATCCTGCCGCCTTTAATGTTGTCGGTGGCAACAAAGCAAAGGGAGACATCGGGGTCGAGACCAGAGTCAATGGTGATGACCTTAATTCCAGCCCTCAACGCTTTCTGAGCGATTGGAACCATCGCCTTCGCATCGCAAGCGGCGAAAACGATAGCATCAACTCGCTGGGTGATGAAGTTTTCCAAGATGGCTCTCTGTCCTGCGATGTCCCGCTCATCGCTTGGTCCTTTCCAGATGATCTGCACGCCTTCCTCTTTGCCCGCTTTCTCTGCACCAGCCCTAACTGCAAGCCAAAAATCAAAGGCGACGCTCTTTGGCACTACGGCAATTCGGTAACGCTTCTTCGGGGCTTGAGCGAACGCACTCGCCAAAATCAAACCGCACAAAGCGACCCACCCTAACCGCTTCATCGTTGTTTCCCCCTTTCTCGCCAATGCGTTTTTTCGACCAAGTTGCACTCCGCAACGACCTCGGTGATAATTCTTTCACACCTTTGCGCGTTAAGTTGCGCCGAGGTCACTTCAAAAAGTCGAATCATCGGCAGTCACGCAGACTTGAAAGCGGGTGAGCGATGGATGCTAAAGTGGAGCAAGGGCGAATTGAGTTTCGAACGAGCCTCAAAGTTGGAGTGGTTGGAAACGAACGGGTTGGGCGGCTACGCGGCAGGCACTGTGGCTGGGGTTAGGACGAGGCGATATCATGGCTTGCTAATTGCCTCACTCTACCCACCGACTCAACGAACTTTGCTTTTCGCTGGAACCGATGAGCAGGTGAATGATGGCGGACAAGTTTTCAACTTGACCGCACACCTGTTTCGGGACGGCACAGCAACCGCTTGGACGCAGCCGACTGAGTTTTGCTTGGACTGGTGCCCGAAGTGGCTTTATAAGTTGTCGAACGCATCAATTGTCAAGCAGGTTTTCATGCCCTGCATGCGCAACGCTGTCATCATCCGCTACTTTGCCAAAGCGTCCCGGCAGGTAAGGCTTTCCGTTCGGTTGTTTGTTGCGTGGCGCGACCATCACTGGACGATGCAACCCGTTGTCCCTTTTGAGGTCCGAGAGGGCAAATCTCATTTGGTTGTCCAAGCGGGGCAACCGCTTCAAACTGTTTGCCACTTCGCCCACAACGGCGATTCGTTTTCGCCCGAATGTCGTTGGTGGCACAACTTTTGGCTCCCGACAGAAACCGAACGAGGCTTAGACGACACTGAATCGCTTTTCTGCGTCGGCACAATCGTCAAGGATTTTAAAGGTTGCGGTCATCTCGACATCGTGGCATCAGTTGAACCCGTTGATGTGGATGAAGTGGCAGAACTTGAAGCGAGGGAAAGAAAGCGAAGAAGCCGACTTGCGGCAAGACTTCAAAGCGACCATCCTTTGTTAGCGACTTTGCTGAGGGCAACCGATGCCTTCATCGCTTTGCGGTCATCAACGGGCACGAGGACAATCGCTGCTGGCTACCCTTGGTTCACCGATTGGGGGCGAGATGCACTCATCTCCTTGCCGGGCTTGACACTTGTGACCAAAAGGTTTGCCGTTGCCCGCGAAATTTTGCTAACATTCGCCCGTTACATCTCCGAAGGCTTAGTTCCCAATTTCTTTCCCGAAGACAGCGACCTCCCTGCTTACAACACCGTTGATGCGGCACTTTGGTTTGTCCTCGCCGTTTACCGCTACCTGCGATACACGCGCGATGAGGAAACATTGAGCAGACTTCGGGATGTCTTGAGGGAGATTTTGTTTTGGCACTTGAAGGGCACTCGGTTCGGGATTTGCGCCGACCCGAAGGATGGTCTGCTGAGTTGGGGTTCAAGTTCTGCCAACGAAGCGCTGACATGGATGGACGCAAAAGTTTGGGGCAAACCGGTTACGCCGAGGTCAGGCAAACCCGTTGAAGTCAACGCACTTTGGTGCAATGCCTTGGAAATTCTCGCCCGCATCGCCAAACTTCTCGGCGACAAGGAAACGGAAAAATTGGCATCGCAAACGGCAGCGAAAGCAAAACGCCACTTTGAGCCGAGTTTTTGGAACTCAGAAAGGAACTGCTTGTTTGATGTCCTCGCTTTGGACGGAACGCCAGATAGTTCCGTCAGGTGCAATCAGTTGTTGGCGCTAAGTTTGCCTTTCCGCCTGCTTTCGCCCGAAAAGGAGCGTTCGGTGCTGAAGGTGGTTGAGAGCGAACTTTTGACCCCTTGCGGTTTACGAACCCTTTCGCCCAAAGACCCAAACTACATCGGTCGCTACATCGGACCACCTCACGAACGGGATGCAGCCTACCATCAAGGGACGGTTTGGGCTTGGTGGTTTGGACCATACGCCGATGCGGTCGCCCTCGTGGAAGGGAAATCCTCGGTTCAACGCAAGGTTCGACCATTGCTTGAAAACTTTTTGCGCCGACACTTGAGGGAGTCTTGCGTTGGGCAGGTTTCCGAGATTTTTGACGGTGACGAACCTCACGAACCGAGGGGATGTTTTGCACAAGCGTGGAGCGTGGCTGAAATCTTGAGGGCTTGGTGTGAGCGGGTTGAAGGCAAATTGCCACCACCGCTTTGGGACGAAAATTAGAGACGACTTGTGCCAAACTTATTTGCGTGAGGCGCACTCCGAAAGGGGAAAGGAAGATGAGAGCGTTTGAGTATGTCAAGCCGACGACAGTGGCTGAGGCTGTTCGTGAACTGGGGCGAAGTTGGGCGGACGCAAAAATTCTGGCTGGCGGCATTGACCTTCTGGGTGAGTTGAAGGAGGGCATCATCGCACCGCAACGGATTGTCAACATAAAGGGCATCAGCGGGCTGCGCTACATTCGGTTCAGCGAGGAGGAAGGTTTGAGGTTAGGAGCGTTGGCGACTTTGGAAGAAATTGAAACGCATCAGGTCATTCGGCAGCGTTACACCGCCCTCGCCGAAGCAGCCCATTCCGTCGGCACACCTCAAATCCGCAATGTCGGGACAATCGGTGGCAATTTGTGTCAGCGACCGAGGTGCTGGTATTACCGTGACGAGCACACGAAATGTCTCAAAAAGGGCGGTCCCATGTGCTTTGCCTACAACGGCGAGAACAAATACCACGCCATCCTCGGTGGTGGTCCTTGCTACATCGTTCACCCATCCGATTGTGCGCCTGCTTTGATCGCTTTCAGGGCATCGGTCACCGTTGTCTCTCCGAGAGGGCAAAGGACTGTGCCCCTCGAAGAATTTTTCGTCCTGCCATCCCGCCGTTTGGACCACGAGACAATCCTTGAACCTGACGAAATCGTCACCGAGATACGGGTGCCGACACCAGCACCGAACACCCGCAGCACTTACCTGAAGTTCAAAGAGCGTGATTCTCATGATTTCGCAATTGTCGGCGCTGCCGTCGTGATGAGGCTGAAAGGCAAGGTCTGCGAAGATGTGCGAATTGTCCTCTCTGGCGTTGCACCGATACCTTGGCGCTCACCTGAGGCTGAAGCAGTTTTGAAGGGCAAGGCGATAACTCCCGAGTTGGCTGAACAAGCGGGGAAAGCAGCGGTGGCGAAGGCTCAGCCTTTGTCGCAAAACGCTTACAAAGTCCCACTCACTCAAGCCATCGTCAAGCAAGCAGTTCTTAGGGCTGCAGGATTGAGCGTTTGAGGTTCACTGAAAGAGGGCGGTTTCAACGAGCGACCAAAAACTGTCCCAGTTGACAGAGCGGACAATCCAACCTGGTCCTGTCGGTTCAGGCTTGACAATGGTGAAGCCTCTGGTGTGAGTCCCTTGAAGTTCAACTTCCACCCTCACCCGTTCAAGGGTTGCGATTTCTGGTCGCACTGCGATGGCAACAGCCAAAGGGTCATTGAGGACGGGCGCTTTTGTGCCTGTGCTTTGAAGCCAAATTCTGGTCATCTCCCAGAGCAACTTGCATATGGGCAAATCGCTTTTTTGCAACCTTTCGAGCATCGCTTCGGGCATGACCGCATGTTGGGTTATGTCCTTCGGCACCATGATGAAAGGGATGCCGCTGTTGAAAACAATAAAAGCGGCTTCTGGGTCGTTGCGGATGTTGGTTTCGGCATAATGCAGCGCCTCTGTTCCAGCCATCACCACAAGCCTTCGGATGAGCCTGCACAAAGCAGGTTCCGCCCTCAAAGCCAAAGCGAGGTTTGTCATCGCTCCCAAAGTCACAACGACCAAATCGCCGGGGTTTCGGCGAATTGCGTCTCTGAGGAAATCAATCCCGTTAGCGGGTGGGAAGAAAAGTTTGTCAACCTCGTCCAAGACTGAGGCTTGTTCAGGGAAGTGGCGGGATGGTGGTTCTATCAGACCTTGAGAGCACCCTGCCGAAACGGGAACTCCCCTTTTGCCCAATGTCGCCAAAACTTTCCGAGCCAGTTGGGCTCTGACAGCGACCATGCTGCCCACTGTCGTCACGCCCAAAAGTTCAACATCGGGCAACCTCGCAGCAAGGACCAAAGCGAAGGCATCGTCAACATTGCTGCCGATGTCCGTGTCAACGAACAACTTAACAGCCATCCCACTCACCACCGCCTCATCGTCAGGTATTTCCGAACCAAAGCGATTAGCCACTCCATTTGCTTCATCGCCATCTCGGCATCGCACAGCGGCATCCCTTCGCCCAAGACTGCCTTAACGAACCGGCGAATTGACACTTGCATAAAGTCTTCCACAATTCGCTCGCCTTTGTCCCATTTGATGCGGATGCGATAGATTCCGTCCTCGCCCACGAATGGGACGAATTCGGTTTTGAATTCGCCCCACGAAACGCTTCGTTCCAACTCGCCCGAGTGCCTTCGTGTGCGAACGGTGACGGGAATTCGGTTGTTCTGCCACCGAATTGAGAAGTGGGCTGATAGCGAATCGGCACTTTCTTCAAACTCAATATCGTCAAGTTTCAAATCGGCATCGGGGAAGAGAGCGAGCAGGATGCTCAAGGGGTGAGGCGCCAAGTCAACCCACAAGTTAACCCCGCTCGTGTCTCGCTCCCTCATTTTCGCTTCCATCGTCAAGGTGATGCGTTCCGGAATTTGTGGCAAACCTTGTTCGCCCCAGATTTGGCGCAGGTGAGGGACGGAAGCAGCATATTGAGTGTTGACGGCAAATTTTAGCCCACGCTCTTTCGCCTCATTGACGACTTTGCGGGCTTGTTCAAGTGACTCATCCAGTCTATCCTGACCGAGCCAGACTAAAGGCTTCTCGCAAAGGACATGGACTCCGTGCCTCAACGCTTCAAGGCAATGTTCAGCGTGAAGGTGGTGAGGGGAACAAACGCTCACAGCATCGGGTCTTTCCTTCTCAAGCATCTCCCGCAAATCGCAATACCCTCGCCCACGAAAATTAGGGACAACCGATTTGATGGCAGTTTCGTTTTGGGCAATTGTTTCAGGGCTTGAACTGACGAAGGCAATGACTTCACACCCTTCCTTCGCAAACCATTGAGCATGGAACTTCCCGACGCCCCTCACTCCGACGACAGCGACCCGAATTGGCATCGTTTTTGACCACCTCTCACTCGCTCTAAATCCGTCCCGTCAAGCCAACACAATTTTGCCCCAAAATCACGGCACTTGTTTCGGAGTATGAGTGCAGGCGTGTAAGCGTGCAAGTGTGTAAGCGTGAAAGCATGTGAGAGACGGTGATGAATGCTGGGTGCAATCTTCAGTGTGGGGTGTGAAGTTTAAGGTGCAGTTATTGAGCACCGAAAGAATTTTTCGGCAACGCAGAAACTTTGCCCTTCAAGAAATCGCTGGCTTGTCGGTTGCTAATCGCCCATCGCCGCTTGCCGCCGTCTTTGGCTGTCAATCTGAAGGTTCCTCGCCAAGTTTTTCGTCCTCCCCGCCAAATTTTACTTCCGCCTTTTCCAGCAACTCAAGGTAGGAAAGGAGCAAGTGGCGCATTTCTACAACCAACCTTGCCTGAAGTTGCCTGAGCCTTTCAATCTTTTCCAACTCCGCCTGATATTGGTTGCGTGCATCCGCCCTGATTTGCTCGGCTTCTTGCCGTGCCTGAGCGATGATAAGTTCAGCCTCTCTTTGGGCTTGTCTCTTTATGTCGTCGGCAGTTTTTTCCGCAACAATGAGGGCATTTTGGAGTTGCTGCTCAATCGCCTGATAGACCTGCAGTCGTTCCAGCAAACGCTCCCGCTCTTCCTTGAGTGATCGGTTCTCCTCCATGAGTTGTGCGACCGTCTCACTCACCTGCTGGACGAAAGCCTTGACATCCTTCACCGAGTAGCCGAGCAGGCGTCGTCTGAATTGCCAGTGGATGATTTCTGCAGGGGTCAAAGGCACTTTCGTCACCTCGTTCAAGGGAGAATTCCCGCCAACACGCTGGCTATAACCCACGCCAGAAAGATAGCGATTGCAGGCGAAAAATCAAGCCCAGCCGTTTTCCACGGAGGAACGATGCGGCGAATTGGCTCAAGGATTGGGTCAGTCGTGTTTTCAACCCACCGAACAATCGGGTGGTAATGGGACGGTCTGAACCACGAGATGACGCACCGAACCAGCATGAGCATGAAGAACAAATCAAACGCCAACCAAACCAATCTGTCCAGCATAACCTTCACCTCACTGGCAACTCAATTTCGCCTTCGGGAGAACTCTCAACGCCTGTAAAGAGAGCAGAAATCGCCTTGATGGTTTCTTCGTCGCCGCTGGCAGGGACATTGGGTGGGGCAAAAAGAAAAAGTCGCTTGCCAATCTCGTAAAAGTTCCCACGAAGTGCATAACTGACCCCTGCTAACATGTCCACGATGCGTTGAGCCTTTGCCGAGTCAATATGCTGCAAATTGACAACGACCGCTGTTCCTTCAATCAACTTATCGGCTGCTCGGACTGCGTCTTCCAACTTCCGTGGTGCGATAGCCCAAATTGCAGGTCTTTTGTTTCTGACGACTTTGAAGGGCAGCAACCTTCCCTGCGAACTTGTGGGGTTTTCCGCTTCCTCCTCGACCTCCGGTGATTCCATCCTGAAAAGCCTTGCCAACCAGTTCATCCTCCCGCACCTCCTTTGGCTGGTCTGGGACCGAAAATAGCAGTGCCGATGCGGACCATGTTGGCACCTTCCTCTATGGCGACCTCAAAGTCGTGGCTCATGCCCATTGACAAATACCGCATCTCAACATTGGGCAAATCAAGCCCCTTCAACCGCTCAAACAACTCACGCATCTTTCGGAAGAAAGGTCTGACTTGTTCTGGGTCAGGAAGGTAAGGCGGTATCGCCATCAACCCGACAATGCGGATGTTGGGAAACTGAGAGGCTTGGCGGATGAGGCGCTCAACTTCCTCGAGAGCGACCCCGCTTTTCGTGGCTTCACCACCCACATTGACCTCAACCAAACACTCAACTATGCGACCCATCTGTTCAGCCCGTTTGTTCAGTTCTTCCGCCAAAGCCAACCGATCCAGCGATTGGACGAACTTGCAAAATCGCACGACCAGTTTCGCCTTGTTGGTTTGCAAGTGACCGATGAAGTGCCATGTAACGGCGTCGCCGATTTGCTGATATTTAGCCCACGCCTCTTGAGCGTAATTTTCTCCGATGTGCTCCAACCCTGCTTCAATGGCGGCACGAATTCGTTCCACATCAACCGATTTTGTCGCTCCTACCAAAACAATCTCCGCCGGGTCTCTACCTGCCCTTTCAGCGGCAAGGGCGATTCGCTCTCTAACTCTCATCAGGTTTTCTTTGACCTGTTCAGCGACCGTGACTCCAGAGGTCACCTGAGCCATAGTTTGGTCCCTCTCTTGCGGTTGCGCCCCTTTAACCCTGAGCCTGTCAACGATTATAGCAACGGCGGTATGTGAAAGTGTTCCCAAACTTTTGGCAGCAGCAGCGCTTTCAAATCGTCCACAATTATGTCGGCATCTTTGAGCGCCTCATCTTCGTAGTAACTGCGGAGTGCGACACATTTCATCCCCGCTTTCCTCGCTGCTTGAATGCCTGCAGGTGAGTCTTCAACGACAAGGCATTCGTGAGGTCTCAGTGGCGGCGACACAAACTCGTTCAACCTTTCCATCGCCAGCAGGAACGGGGTAGGGTCTGGCTTGCCCTTTTCGCAATCCTCGTGCCCAACGATGACGGGAAATAGGTCACGAACTCCCTCTCTCAAAAGCACAGCCTCTATCTGATAGCGGAACGAACCTGAGGCAATCGCCAGCACAAATTTTTGGGCGAGCGCTTTGACCACATCAGCCATCCCATCAACAGTAGGCAAGCGGTCTTTCAGCCAAGCGTCGTAAATTTCCGTCTTGCGCCGGAGAACCTCTGAAGTTTGCTCGTCATCGTCAATTCCGTTGCGCCTCAGCGCCCACTTGACGGCATCCCAGTCAGGCACACCGATGCAGCCGACTTTAAACTCCTCCCAAGTCAAGTCCATGTCCTTTTCCCTCAGAACATGGGCTAAAGCCTCGTAATGGAGCCGTTCGCTGTCCACCAACACGCCATCAAAGTCAAAAATCACAGCCCGAACCATACCGTTGCCCCCTTAGCGATGGCACAATTGATTTGCCCTTCAAACTGTAGCGCTTTTCCCTTCCTTTGGACATTGAAGCGGGGTGAGAGAAATGGCGTCAAGGACAGTTGCAAAACCCGAAGTTGAAAGGCGTTGGACTTTGGAAGAGTGGTTGAAGTTACCCGAAGGTCCGCCCTTTTACGAACTGGAGGATGGGAGGCTGATTGAGATGCCCTCACCGAGGGTGGAGCATCAAGAGATTGTCGGGGTGTTGTATTTCTTGCTGAGGCAATTTGTCCGAGAACGCGATTTAGGCACGGTAGTCATGGCTGTTGATGTTGCGTTGCCGACAGGTAGAGGCTACATCCCTGACTTGACATTCATCCGCCGTGATAGGGAACGGGAACTTATCGGCGAAGACGGCAAAATTCACGGAGCGCCCGATTTAGTCGTTGAGGTCATCTCACCAAGCACAAAAGTTCGTGACCGATACAAGAAGATGGAAGGCTACTTTGAGGCGGGGGTTGAATGGGTTTGGTTGATAGACAGCGAGGATTTGACGGCAGAGGAGTTTCACCGAACTGAGGAAGGTTACCTGAGGACGGCTGCTGCGGGACCAAACGACGCCTTTGAGCCCAAAGCGTTGCCGGGTTTGAAAATCAACCTCCCCGAACTTTTGAGCAAGCCTGCGAAAAAGTCGGGGCAGCGAAAAAGGAGCAGATAGGGGTGTGATGAGATGAGAGTTCAGCCAGACAAAAGCGAGTTTTTGAATTTGGCGCAGAAGGGCAACTTGATCCCGGTTTGGGCGGAAATTTTGGCTGACTTGGAAACGCCAGTTTCAGCCTTCATGAAGTTGGCTCAAGGCGATTTCGCCTTCCTGCTTGAAAGTGTGGAAGGCGGCGAACATGTCGCCAGATACTCCTTTTTGGGCACGCAGCCTGTTTTGCTCTTTCGAAGCAAAGGCGACACCGTCCTTGTTGAAAAAGGTGGCAGTTTGCAAGTCTACCGCCTTCAACCCAACGAAGACCCGTTGCATGTCCTCAAAAGGCTGATGAGCCAGTTCAAATTTGTGACGGAAGAGGATTTGCCCCGCTTCTGTGGCGGTTTCGTCGGCTACATCGGCTATGACATGGTCCGCTTCTTCGAAAAGTTGCCGGATTGGACCGTGGACGACTTGCAACTGCCTGATTGCTACTTGATGCTTGCCGACACCCTCGTCATCTTTGACCACTTGAAGCGGAAGATGAGGGTTCTCGTTAACGCTTTTGTTGACGACGACCCCGCTAAGGCTTATGATGCTGCCGTTGAGCGCATTGAGGCGATTGTCCATCGCTTAAGGGTCACGAGCCTCAACCCATACAGCAGTCAATTGCTCTCAACTCAAGCCCCTTCAGTTACTGTCACATCCAACTTCACCCGTGAGGGTTTTGAAGGCATCGTTGAGCGGGCGAAGGAATACATCGCTGCCGGAGACATCATCCAAGTTGTCCTGTCCCAAAGGTTTCAAACCCAAGTGAGTGCCTCGCCTTTCAACATCTACCGAGCCCTAAGGTCAATCAACCCGTCGCCCTACATGTTCTACTTGAGTTTCGGCGACTTAAAACTCATCGGCAGTTCTCCGGAAATTTTGGTCAGTTGCTTCGGCACAAAGGTTATCACCCGCCCGCTGGCTGGGACGAGACCCCGTGGGCGAACGCCCGAAGAAGATGAAGCCCTTGAAAGGGAACTTTTAGCAGACCCAAAAGAACGAGCCGAGCATATAATGCTCGTTGACTTGGGGCGGAACGATTTGGGACGAGTCTGCAAAATCGGAACGGTCAAGACAACCGAACTGATGAAAATCGAGCGATACAGCCATGTCATGCACATCTACTCAACCGTTGAAGGTGAGTTGGACACGAGCCGATACGACATCTTTGATGCCCTCAGGGCTACTTTCCCCGCCGGCACTGTGACTGGTGCGCCGAAGATTCGTGCGATGGAAATCATTGAAGAACTTGAACCGACGAAGCGAGGTCCCTATGCAGGAAGTGTCGGCTATTTCAGTTTCAACGGGAACATGGACATGGCAATCACAATCCGCACGATAGTCTTGAAAGGCAACACAGCCTTCGTTCAAGCGGGTGCAGGCATCGTTGCCGACAGCGTGCCTGAAAGGGAGTATCAAGAGACAGTCAACAAAGCGAAAGCGTTGCTATCGGCAATCGAGATGGCGGCTCAAGGGCTTGAGTGAGGGGATTTTGGCTGAATGGGCGGTTCAATCCGTCACATACACGACGACCTTCCTCTGCTTCGGTCCGTCGAACTCGTAGAAGTAAATGCGTTGGTCTGGGTCCATGACCAACCTCCCATCCTTGACAATCAAAACTTCGGTTGGTGCAACGAGAGCTGCTTTCGTGTAGTGAGGTGCTTGAGGGTCTGGGTTGATTCTGTCCAGCATCTCGTCCAGTTTTGGTCTGTCAGCGACATCAACTTCCCTGTGGATGCTAACGGCAGCGGAAGTGTGAGGCACATAGACGCAAACGAAACCGTCCTTGATGTTCAGTTCGGTCACCAAATTCTGAACTTTGTCGGTGATGTCAACCAACTGTTCCCGCTCGGTCGTCTCAATGGCAATTTCACGAACGAACCCCACGGCACATCCCTCCTTTTGGCGGTTTGAGCGTGTGAGTGGTGGGAGTTTTGCGAAGGCTTCGCGAATGCCGATAATTAGTTTAGCACGGGGAATTGACAACTGTTTCGTGACCGATTGGCATGATGAAGCGGCTTACATTTGTGTCTGGTCGGTGCGATAATTTTAGCGGCGAAGATTGGAGTGAGTAGCATGCCAGAACTGCGCAAAGACCCAATCGTCCAAAGGTGGGTCATCATAGCGGCGGAACGAGGACAGAGACCTTCGGACTTTCGGGTGGAGGCTTCAACGGTTGAAGTTAACCCGAAAGCGTGTCCGTTGTGCCCGAACAACGAAGAACGAACTCCACCCGAAGTCTTTGCCATCCGTTTGGATGGCTCCAAACCTAACACACCCGGCTGGCTGGTTCGTGTCGTCCCCAACAAATTTCCCGCATTAAGGCTTGATGGCGATTTGAACCGAAGGGGAATGGGCTTGTTCGACATGATGAACGGGATTGGCGCTCACGAGGTCGTAATTGAAACTCCTGAGCACAACGACGACTGGGACACGATGCCTGTGGAACAGTTGCAACGAGTGTTTCAAGCCTATCAAGCCAGACTGAACGCATTGAAGCAAGACACCCGCTTCCGATACTCTTTGGTCTTCCGCAACTATGGGGTGCAAGCCGGTGCGTCCTTGTCTCACCCTCACTCTCAAATCATCGCCCTGCCCATCGTGCCTCAGTTGCCGAAGGAAAAACTGACATCGGCTCGGCAGTATTACTTGGACAAGGAGCGCTGCATTTTCTGCGACCTGATTTTTCAGGAGCGTGAACTTCAAAAGCGAGTTGTGATGGAGAGCGAACACATAATCGTCCTGTCACCTTTCGCTGCCCGCTTCCCCTACGAACTTCACTTTTTCCCGACCCGTCATAGCCATGACTTTGCCCAAGAGAGCGACGATGTTTTAAAGGATTTGGCTGTTGTGATGAAGCGAGTGTTGACGGCAGTGAAGCAACTTTTGGGGCAACCGGCGTATAATTTTGTCCTCCACACTGCCCCGAACCCCGTCCCTCGTCCCGGTCGCCCCGATTACTGGGGCACATTGCCCTACGATTACCACTGGCATTGGGAGTTCATTCCCAGATTGACCCGTGTCGCAGGTTTTGAGTGGGGAACAGGTTTTTACATCAACCCTGTTGCCCCAGAGGCTGCCGCTGAAGTTCTAAGGGAAGCACTGAGAGCCTCTCCCAACGAAGTAGGGTGATCGAGATATGGCAGCAATCAAAGTGCCGACGGAAGAGATGGCTAAACATGTCGTGAGCCAGTGGTTTCAAGAACTGCAAGATAGGGGCATCCGTCCTTTGCCGTCAATGTCTTTGAGGGAAGTGACGGAAAATGCCATCGCTTCCTTGCTGGACAGCCTGACCCGTCCCGATTGGAAGGACGCAGCGAGACCGAATTTGCGGGTGCTCAGGTTTCTCGCTGACCAACTGAACTTGCCTTTGGAACAGTCCCTCGAAATTTTCCTCAGGCTCAGGCGACACATTGTCCGGGCTTTGTCGCTTCTATTGGAAAACCCATCCGAGGCTTACGAGCGAATTGAAACTGTCTGGGACGAAGGAGTTCTGAGTTTAACCGCCCACAGACAAACAGCGACCCAAACTGCTTTGGAGTTAGCGCACCGAAAGTATCAAGCCCTGTTTGAGCAGGCATCCGACGCCTTCCTTTTAATTCGCATGGACGAAATCGGCACCATCGTTGAAGCCAACCCAGCAGCAACTAACTTGACAGGTTATTCGCCTGAAGAATTGCTGGGAATGTCAGCCCTCAAATTAGCGCCTAAGGAGGAATTGGAAAAGTTTCGCGATGCCTTGCAAGAACTGAGACAAAAAGGTCATGTGAGGCGACCGAGCATAGGCGTAAGGCGAAAGGACGGGATGACGGTAATCGTTGACTTGAGCGCCACCCTTTTAGTTTTGGACAGTGACACTTACGCGCTGTGCATTGCCCGCGATGTAACCGAACAGCGAAAGATGCAGCAACGCCTTGAAAGTGTCGCCACCTACAGGACGAAAGAACTGGCTCAGGCTTTAGAGCGGGAACAATACCGAGCCGCACAAACGGCTGTTTTGGCTCAAATCGCTGCGGAAGCCCTTGAGGCGGTGAACGAAGACTCGGTTTACCAAGCAGCAGCGAATGCGTTGAAAGAGCATTTAGGGCTTTACAATGTTGCCCTCTTCGCCTACGACAAGGACCGACACGAGTTGATTTTGAAGGCATGTCGGGGAGCATACGAAGAGGTTTGGTCACCCGTTTACCGCCAGTCCGCCGATGTGGGGTTACTCGGACTTTCTGTCAGGACAGGAGAACCTGTTTTGGTCAACGATGTCACACGCCACCCTGATTATTTCCAAGCGACGCCTGCCGAATCAGTGACCCGTTCAGAACTCGTTGTGCCAATAAAACTCCACGGCGAAGTCATCGGTGCTCTGGACTTGCAATCAGAGCAAGTTGATGCCTTTGACGAACAAGACCTTCAAATGGCTCAAGCGGTCGCAGACCAAGTAGCACATGCCCTCGAAGCAATCCAACACTTCAACCGTGTCCGTATCCTTCAGGAACTCAACGAGCAAATCGTGGAGAACTTGCCTTATGCTGTCGCGTTGCTGGACGATAAGGGGAGTGTGGTTATTGCCAACGAGCAGTTTTGCCGAGAAATCTGCCGCCGCCCGAGGGAGGAAGTTATTGGACGCCACTGGAAGGAAATCTTTCCCGACGAGTTGCAGAAAAGTCTCTTGGCAAACCACTTCCCTTCGCTGGACGAGGCTATATCTGCTGCGGTTCACCACCGCCAAGACTTCTTCTTCCCAGAGGTCCCTTATGGCGATGTTTGGCTTGACATCCGTGTCATCCCTATCCGTGGCGCCCAACAGCATCGGGTCATGATTCACATCCGCGACGCATCGCTGAGGGTTCGCAGGATTTACCAACTGGAAACTTTGATGGCGATCGCGCAAGCGATGGAAAGCACCTATGAGATCAACCGCCTACTCCACGCAATTCTCACAGCAGCGACGGCAGGACCCGGTTTAGGTTTTAACCGAGCCATCCTGTTCCTGATTGACAAGACCGAAAAAGTTCTCAAGACGGCAATGGCGGTTGGACCTTTGACCGCTGAAGAAGCATACGCCACTTGGGCGAGACTGGCAGCAGAGCGAAAGACCCTTTGGGACTTCCTCAGGGAGTATCCGGGGGACGAAGCGGTCCGACAAACACCGTTGATGCAGTATGTCCAAGACCTCGTGATTCCGCTGAACGAGGAAAACTTGCTCAGTCTCTGCCTATCTCGCCACGAACCTATCAGGGTCGCTAATCCCATGAACGAGCCGAGGTTGCCCGAAAAGTTGAGAACGCTGTTGGGCGATGCAGAAGCAATTTGCGTGCCTTTGGTGGCTCAAGAGGAATGGCTGGGCGTTATTGTCGCTGACAACGCTTTCAGCCGACACCCAATCACTGAGGAATCAGAACGACTTCTCAGGCTGTTTGCATCTTCAGCGAGCGTAGCGCTACGCAACGCCCAACTCATTTCCGAGTTGAAGGAATCCCTTGAAAGGGAGCAGAAGATGCGGGAGCAATTGGTTCACTCCGAAAGGTTGGCAGCCATTGGAGAGTTGGCAGCAAAAGTGGCTCACGACTTGAGGTCGCCTCTGGTCACAATTGGAGGCTACGCCAGACAACTTCAGCGCAATCCCTCAGACCCAGAAAGGGTTCGCAGGAACATACAAATCATTGTCGACGAGGTTGAAAAGTTGGAGCGACAGTTGCGAGATTTGTTGGACTTCGCTGCCCCCCAAAAGCCGATGCTGAAGAAAGTTAACCTCAGCGAGTTGATCTCGCGCCTTGCTGAAATTCACCGCCCCAGCATGGAGGCAGCAGGTGTCCAGTTGATGGTTGATTTCCCGCCAGAGCCCCTGTTCGTCATGGTCGACGAAATCCAAATGGAGCGGGTCTTGCTCAATCTGTGGAGAAACGCCGTGGAAGCGATGCCGGAGGGCGGAACATTGTCGGTCAGGCTATGGCGCGAAGGCGATTTCGTCAAAATCAGCATAAGAGACACAGGCGTCGGCATCATCCCTGATGAACTGCCTAACATCTTCAAACCCTTCTACACGACTAAAAGCACAGGCTCAGGGCTTGGTTTGGCGATTTGCAAGAAAATCGTTGACGAACACGGCGGGCAAATTGAGGTCGAGAGCACAGTCGGCAAAGGCACAACTTTTACCATCACTTTGCCAGCACCAACCATGTAGGGTTTTCTCCTCTTTAAAGGAACTTGGCGAGGGGCAAAGTGAGAGACGAGTGAAAGAGGCGCTTTAGGTTTTTGCCTCGGAGGTGAGCCGAGATGGCAAAGGCGCGAATTTTGGTCGTAGAGGATGATGACAAGCAAAGGCAACTTTACTGCGAGGAATTAATTGCTGCAGGCTACGAGACCTTGGAAGCAAGGAACGCAAGCGAAGCGGAGGAGTTACTCAACCGCGAACAGATTGACCTCATCATCTTGGACATCAACATGCCCGGCGTCTCCGGTCTTGAACTTCTCCCAAGAATCCACGAACTTCACCCCGGCATGCCTGTCATCATCCACACCGCTTACGGAAGTTACCGTGACGATTTCATCAGTTGGCTCGCAGATATGTTTATCGTCAAGTCGCCCGATGCTGGCAACTTAATTGAGGCGGTGGAGGATTTGCTCAGCAGGCAGCGGGAGAAGAAATTTCAGCGTGAGGTGAAACAAGAGCCGTGAGGCAACAAGGGGTCTTGGAACAAACTTTGGCGATGATACTTGCGGGAGGAGTGGGCGAAAGGCTCTACCCGCTGACAAAGGTGAAAGCGAAACCTGCAGTCCCTTTCGGTGGCATTTACCGAATCATTGACTTCACCCTCTCCAATTGCCTCCATTCAGGCATTCGTCGCATCTTCGTTCTGACTCAGCACAAATCTTTGCCCTTAGACAGGCACTTGTGGTTAGGTTGGAGTTCACTGTTTCGGTCCGAGTTAGGCGAGTTTTTGGCGACAGTGCCGCCGCAACAACGATTGGTCCGGGAGTGGTATCGCGGGACTGCCGATGCCGTTTTTCAAAACATCGACTTGCTCTCTCACGAGCGACCCAAGTTTGTGCTCATTTTGGCTGGCGACCATGTTTATCGGATGGATTACCGAGCAATGCTGCAATTCCACCTTTCAAAAAACGCCGAAGTGACCATCGCTTGCACCACCGTGCCGATAAAAGACGCCTCTCGGTTCGGTGTGATGGAGGTTGATGAGAACGACAAAATCATCGGGTTTGAAGAGAAGCCACAAAAGCCCAAATCGTTGCCCAACGACCCATCGCACTCGCTAATCTCAATGGGCATTTACCTCTTCAACACCGAGACTTTGGTTAGAGCCGTCATCCAAGACGCAAAGCGGACAGATAGCGACCACGATTTTGGCAAAAATGTCATCCCGTCTTTGGTTCAACAAGGCGCTCAAGTCTTCGCCTTCAACATCCGCAAGGAATTGCCGCCTCTGTTTCATTACTGGCAAGACATTGGGACTCTTGACAGTTACTACGATGCTCACATGGAGTTAGTTAGCCCTAACCCCTCGTTCCCACTTCACGATGATGAGTGGACGATACGGACCTACTTGCCACCTTTGCCGCCTGCGGTTTTAAAGGGTGATGCCGTTATAAGGTGTTGCGTGGTTTCACCCGGATGCGTCATTGAGGAAGGGGCAATTGTGGAACACTCAATCCTCTCCCCCAGCGTCTATATTGGCAAAGGGGCAGTCGTTCGCCGCTCCATTTTGCTTCACCGCGTTCGCGTGAGCGAAGGATGTCACTTGGAAAAAGTCATCGTTGACGAAGATGTGACTATCCCGCAAGGCGAGCAAATCGGGGTTGATTTGGAGCAAGACCGAAAACGATTCACTGTGACCGAACGGGGTGTCGTGATAGTTCCCGTCGGCGTCGCCTTTTGAAAAAGATGCAAAAGGTGCAGGCGTGCATTAGGCGTATGGACTTTACGCTAACCTCAAAGGCAGGCGGATGAAGAAGGTTGAGCCTTTGCCCAATTCGCTCTCAACCCAAATCTTTCCACCGTGAGCGTCAACGACATTTTTGACGATGCGAGTTCCCAAACCTGTCCCTCCGGGTTTCGTTGAGATTGCTTTATCGGTGAACAACCACTTCCGAACTTCTTCGGGAATGCCGCGACCCGTGTCGGCGACCTCAATGCCCAAATAGTTGCCATCGGGAAATTCGCCCTCGGGACAAACATAGATGCGAACGGTGACCGAGCCACCCGGTGGCGTCTCTGGGATTGCGTTGTTGACGAGGTTGTAAAGGGCGTTGTAAATCCGCTTAGGGTCAAGGAGCACTAAGGGCAATTCGCCCTGAACCTCCAATCTCAGTTCAACCCCTTGCCGCTGTGCGACGGGTTTGAGCGCCCTCAAGACCTTCTCTGTGACTTCCTTGACATCTGTTGGCTCAAACCTCGGCTCGGCTATCACTCCCTTCACAGCATCGGAAATCTCTTTCATCCGCTCTTGAATTTGAGCCGAACCTTCCTCAATCATCTGAATGGCTTCTGCAAAGAAGGCTTCAAACTCTTGCAAAGCCCTGTCCATTTGTTCCCATGCCTCTTTACTGACTTGAGATTTGAGTTGTTGCAGTTTCTCTTTGCAGCCCTCGTAAATGAGAGCCAGAGTTTGGGCTGTGGTCAGAATTGGCGTGAGCATGTTTTTGATGTCGTGGCTGATGTTGCCCAAGAGGCGGGCGATGATGGCGAGGCGCCGCTCCTCTTGAATTCTCAAAGTTTCAATAGCAGTTCCAACCAAAGTGGCGACGATGCTTAGGGTCTCCATGTCAAACTCGTCAAAATCGCCATCCCTTTTGTTGAGGGCTTGGATTACGCCAATGGGTCTGCCTTCAATATCCCTCAACGGGACAGTGACCATGTTTCGGGTCTGATAGCCCGTTCTTCGGTCAACATCTCGGAAGTGTCTCGCCTCCGCTGTCACATCTTCCGTTATCCTCGGTTGTCCGGTCTGGAAAACTTCTCCGGCAATCCCCTTGTCAGCAGGGATTTCCGTGCCCATCAACTCGTTTGCCTTCTCGCCGATCACATACCGGAACACCAAAGTGTTTCGCTCGGAGTTGTAAAGGTAAAGCGTTCCAGCATCGGCATTAACGACATCAAGGGCAATTTGAAGGCATTCCCGCAGCAATTCGTCCAAACGAGATGCTGTCATCCCTTCCTTCGCCCCGCTGTATAGAGCAGAGGTGATGCGGAAGACCGCATTTAACTGGCGATTGCGTTCCTCCAATTGCCTCGCTAATTCGTCCATGCTACCTCACCTGGGCGGGGCATGCCCCTCTCGGCTCAAGTTCAAATCAGTCTTCGCAGCCGCACAAAATTGAGCCATCGCTTGCTCGGACCATTAACCTCCCACAGCGGAAGCATCTGGCGATACCTTTTCGCCCATTCACTTCAACCGTCACCACTCTCCCTTCCAAGACCGCCTCAACCTCCCGGCAGAATTGTTGCCACGAAGAATTTTGCCAGAGATGTGCCTCAACGATGAGTGGGAAGTCAACTTGCTTCAAGATTGGCGCCAGCAAATCCCAAGGGACTGTCCCGTAGCCGGGCGGAAGGTGAAGGTCACGGGACTTGTCGTTGTCAGCAATGTGGTAGGTTCCAACTGAAGCGGCAACGCTTTCGAGCCAAAGGTAAGCATTGCCTGCAATGTGGGCGTGCCCAGTGTCAAAGCAAAGCCGGAGATAGGGCGAAAAGTAGGCAGCGAGGAAACCGCTCAACTCTGCAGGGTCTGAACCAATGGCAGCCTCTGGCAGCATGTTTTCAACTGCCAAAACAATCCCCAAATCTTCGGCGAAGGGCAGAAGTTCGTCAAGGCTTTCCCTGAACCAATCCCACGCCTTCGCCTTTTCGCCCTCACTGCGCGGAGCACCCGATGGGTGAATGATGAAGTAGTTTGCCCCGACCGCTTTCGTCCTTTCCAAGATGAACTTGTGGAACTCAACGGCTCGTCGGCGGACTTTTTCCTCTGGATGAGCCAAGTTATTTTGTCCGCCGAAGGGCGCATGGACTGACCAGAAGCGAATGCCAGCATCGTTGAACATCTGAGCCCACCGCTCAAGCACGCGAACAGGATTCTCAACTAACGGCGGATAATCGCATTCAATGGCAACGATGCCAGCACTTTTCCATGCCTTCAAATCGTCTTCAAGCGTTCCGCTTTCTATCCGACCGACAGCAACTCCAATTTCCACTCTCGCTCACCTCACCGAACGGTTAGTGCGAGGTGCGAAGTGCAATGTGCAGCCTTTACGGCAATCTAAGCACCCCGCTGCACCGATTTGTTCTACTAAAAATTTCGCACAACCTTTTCGCCACTGCTACAATTGAGTTTGGAGGTTGACGGACATGAAGGGCATAGTTTTGGCAGGAGGTTTGGGGACGAGGCTGTATCCGCTCACAAAGGTGACGAACAAGCACTTGTTGCCCGTTTACAACAAACCGATGGTTCTCTACCCGTTAGAGGCTCTTGTGCTTGCAGGGATAACTGACATCCTAATCGTCACGGGTGGCGAATGGGCTACCGACTTTGCCCGCCTTCTCGCCGACTTCAAAAGTTTCGGCATCCGCAACCTTTACTTTGCCTATCAGGAAAAACCTCTGGGAATCGCTCACGCTCTGGGTTTGGCGGAATCGTTCGTCAACGGTGACAAGTGCGTGGTCTTTCTCGGAGACAATGTGATTGAGGGCAACATCATAAAGGCGAAAGAGCGGTTTGAGCGGATGGAAAGAGGTGCGCTGGTTTTGCTGAAGGAAGTCCCTGACCCTCAAAACTACGGTTGCCCAATCTTGGACGAAAACGGTCGGATTGTCCGGATAATTGAGAAGCCAAAAGACCCGCCAAGCCCATACGCTGTCATCGGCATCTACTTTTACGACCCGGAGGTCTTCTCCATCATCAAGACCTTGAAGCCGAGCCAAAGAGGCGAACTGGAGATCACAGATGTCAACAACGCTTACGCCGAACAAGGTCTGCTGGAATACGAAATCCTTGAGGGTTGGTGGGGAGACGCTGGAGCGAGCATTGATGCATGGCTCAGGGTCAACAACTTGGTCGCTCAAACAGGCGCAAACAAACTGAAACTTTAGGCAGGTGATGAACATGACAAGGCAAAAGAAGCAAGAGGAACCGTTTCGGCACTCGGCACCCAACACTCCGAACCCAACCTGTCAAGATTGGTCACAAGTGCTCCCTCAACTTTTGAGGGCTGGGCAAGGGGAAACAATCCTCAACTTGCTCCCCAGCGCCATCCACGAACTCAACAACGCCATCAACACGGTCTTAGGGTTTGCGGATTTGCTCCAATCTGAGCCGTCGATTTCCAAAACGCTCAAAGAAGACCTTAAGGCGATAGAAAGGGCTGGTCTGAGGGCAAGGGAACTTCTCGGGGCTTTGAGGAGTTTGGCGAGCGGTGTGCCGGCGCAACTTCAACTTGCGCCCGTTGACTTGAAAGAAATTTGCGAGCAAGCGTGCAGCCTGATGGCGGCTGCGTTTCGGCGAAATTACATCCAACTCGTCACTGATTACAGCAAGGAGACGCCCATCATTATCTCCGATGCCTCCCGGCTCAGGTTCGTGTTCTTGGCTTTGCTTCAAAATGCGTGTGACGCAATTGCGTTAAAGGGAGAGGGTGGGAAAATCTCGGTGAAAACCGGGCGAGACCAATTCGGCAACGCTGTCATCTCCGTTGAAGATGACGGGGGCGGTTTGAACCCAGATGTTCATTCCAAACTCTTTGAACCCTTCGTCACCGACAAGTTGGATGGCAAAAGAGCAGGGCTCGGGCTGTTTCTCGTTAATCGGTTCGTCACCGAGTTGCAAGGCAGGGTTGAAATCACGAGTTCGGAGACTGGCACTAAAGTCACCTTGACTTTGCCTTCGCTCGAGGCTCTGGTGTAGTTTTCCCAGAACTGCAATTCTTCGTGCGGGCTAGAAGCAGGTTCAGAATTGGAACAGCGGCTCCAAACTCATGTAGCGTTCTCCAGTGTCGGGAAGGATGACGACGATGAGTTGGTTGGGCGAGACCTCTTGAGCCAATTGAACTGCCACAAAAGCGGCAGCGCCCGACGAAATCCCGACGAACAACCCTTCCTCTTTGGCGAGCCTCTTCATCATCATGTAAGCGTCTTCGTCCGAAACTGTCCTGACCTCATCGATGACGGACAAGTTGAGAACCTCAGGGATGAACCCAGCACCTATCCCTTGAATTCGGTGGATGCCGGGCTTTCCGCCTGATAGAACGGGCGACGCCTCTGGCTCAACGGCTATGATGCGGACAGACGGTTTTCTTTCTTTCAAGACTTCACCGACCCCAGTTATCGTCCCTCCAGTCCCCACGCCAGCGACAACTATATCAACTTGCCCGTCAGTTTGCCGCCAAATCTCTTCCGCAGTTGTTCGGCGGTGAATTTCCGGGTTTGCAGGGTTGGAAAACTGCTGAGGCATGAAAGCGTTAGGTGTGCTCTTGACGATTTCTTCAGCCTTCAAAATCGCACCATACATGCCTTCGTCTCCCGGCGTCAAAACCACTTCCGCTCCGAGGCTTTCAAGGATGTAACGCCTCTCAAGGCTCATGGTGTCAGGCATGACAATGATGCACCGGTAACCTTTTGCGGCGCAGACCATAGCGAGCCCGATGCCAGTATTCCCACTCGTTGGCTCAACGATAACCGATTTCCCGGGCTCAATCAGACCCGCCCTTTCAGCCGCTTCAATCATGCTGAGAGCAATCCTGTCTTTCACGCTTGAGCAGGGATTGAACATTTCCAACTTAGCGTAAACAATCGCAGCATCCGGCGGCACGACCCGATTGAGCCTGACCATCGGCGTGTCGCCGATAAGTTCGCAAATGTTGTCGGCAACTTTGTAAGCGGGGTTCAAACGCTTAGTCAAACTTTTCTTGCGTTCTTTCCCCCTCGTCTTCGGCATTCCCCTCACTCCTGTGAATTCGTAGCATGAGTGTTACCTGCCCGGGTGTTAAGTTGTTCTGCCAATCAACGGACTCCACCCATGTCCCACATCAGTTGCTCGTTTTTAGTCAAGGGCATAGGACCAATCACGACATTTTGGGGCGTCACGACAATCATGCGCAATTTCGGCACTGTGATCGCGCTCTCTCCGACCGAAGCGACGACACTGCCTTGATCAACCGAAATTGTAACTGTCCCGTCGGGTTGGCAAGCGACGCTGAAGATGGCTTCAGGTGAACCGACAATTTGAACTTGCTTGCATTGAACTGGCAAAGGGAAGCGCCGTTCGCCCATAGGCGGTGGCGGCGTCCCAACCCAAATTCGCCCACTTTGCAAGGAAAGGGCACGAGTTGGCATGAGTTGAACTTCCGTTTCAGGAGCCAACTTGACTCTGGCTTTGTATGGGAGCCAGACCAAGATAGCCATGCTTTTTCTGTCAGTTCTGATCGCAGTTCCGACAGGGAATTGCTCGTTCACCTTAACCCTTCGCTGCTCTCCATCGGGTAAACGAACTTCAGCGTTTCCTTTCAGTTCCAAAACCTTGAGCGAGAACTCTTGCGTCTGAGCAGCAACCAACAGAGCAGAACTGACAACCAACAACCAAATTCCGACCCGAACCGCTTTCATCTTGCCCACCTCACTTTCAAAAACATCCCTTGCCTTCGCTTTTTGCATGCACTGAAAAATTATGGCAACGGGGCATTGGCAATGCTTTTGCCGACCTTCATCGGACATGGAGCAGTTCTGCCTCTTCCTCGAACAAATGCTTGCTCAACTTAAGGTGCTGCGGGATGGGAATAGGGTAACGCCCATCAAAGCAAGCGCTGCAAAATCGCTCTGCCTCGCCTCCAACCGCTTCAAAGAGCCCTTCAATGCTCAGATAGCCCAAACTGTCAGCGCCGATATACCTGCGAATCTCTTCAACATCGAGTTGAGCGGCGATGAGTTCGCTTCGGGCTGCAGTGTCAATGCCATAAAAGCAAGGGAAGCGGTAGGGCGGGGAACTGATGCGGACATGAATTTCCTTTGCTCCCGCCTCACGCAGCATGCTGACGATGTTCCGAGTCGTCGTGCCTCGGACGATGCTATCTTCAACCACGACGACACGCTTGCCTTCAATGACCTCCCTAAGTGGCGTCAATTTGATGCGGACACCTAACTCCCGCTGGCGCTGGCTCGGTTGGATGAAGGTTCGGTGGATGTAGCGGTTTTTGATGAAACCTTCTGCGTAAGGAATTCCCGACGCTTCCGAGTAGCCCAACGCTGCCGGTGTGCCCGTGTCTGGGACGGGGATGACAATATCGGCATCGGCTGGGTGTTCCCTCGCCAATATTTGTCCCATCCGCCTCCTCACCATGTGGACATTTTGACCGTAAAGGTGGCTGTCAGGTCGGGCAAGGTAAACGAACTCAAAGATGCAAAGAGATGGCTTGACAACTTCTGCCCACCTGACGATGTGCAAACCTTTGTCGTCAACGATAACCATTTCGCCCGGCTCAACATCTCGGACATAGACGGCTCCGACAGGATTGAGGGCGCAAGTTTCGGAAGCGATTACCCAGTGCGAACCGTTGAGTTTGCCTATGACCAAAGGTCTGACACCGCAAGGGTCACGGACGGCGAAAAGTTTGTCGGGGGACAAGATGACCAAAGAGAAGGCTCCGCTCAGTCGGTTCATCGCCGCCATGACAGCCCTTTCAAAATCCAGTTCGTCGTAACTTGCGATGAGTTTGGCTATAATTTCGCTGTCGCTTGTCCCTTCAAACCTGAAACCCAACCGCTCCAATTCCTGCCGCAATTCAAGGGCATTGACCAAGTTGCCGTTGTGTCCCAAGGCGAAGGGCACTCCACGATGGTGCTCCATGAAAGGCTGAGCGTTAGCGATGTTTGAAGAGCCTGTCGTGGAATATCGGGTATGACCGATGGCGATGTGACCTTTGAGCGCCGACAAAATCTCCTCGTCAAAGACCTGAGCGACCAAACCCATTCGCTTGTGGACTTTAACGGTATGCCCATCGGCGACGGCAATTCCAGCGCTTTCCTGCCCACGATGCTGCAAAGCGAACAAACCAAAGTATGTGATTCGGGCTACATCGTCGCCCGGAGCGAAAACACCGAAAACCCCACACTCTTCGGGCAACCCTTCGCCCAAAAACTCATATTCGCTCATGGCTCCCAACGCCTCCAAACGAGTGCTAAGCGCAGGGTGCGGAGTGCATTTTCTCCGAACTCAAATGGTAGCATAGCGTCAGCCCTTCTGGCAAGCATCGTTTTTTTTCACCTGACTGGCAAAAGTTCGTCCACCAACGGATTTTGCTCCAGCAGTTCCTTGAGTTCAGGTGGCGGAGCGAACTGAACCCTTTCTTCGGTCAGTCGGAGTTCAACGACTTCTGTTGCCCCCAACTCCTGCAAGCGCTGGATAACCTGCTTGACAAGGATTTCGGGCGCTGATGCCCCTGAAGTCACGCCTACAGATTCAGTATCAATGAGCCACTCTGTTTGTATGTGCTCAGCCCCGTCAATCAAGTAGGCGGGACAGCCGTTGGAAATGGCAACTTCTTTGAGCCTTTGGCTGTTTGAACTGTTTTGTGAGCCGATGACCAAGATGACATCAACTTGCTTAGCCAAAGCCTTGACGGCGTTTTGGCGGTTCTGAGTTGCGTAGCAGATGTCGTCGGTTCGTGGACCGACGATTTTGGGGAATTTGCGCTTTAATGCTGCGACAATCTCCGCTGTGTCGTCAACGCTCAAAGTCGTTTGTGTCAAGTAGGCGACTTTTTCAGGGTCAGGAACCTGCAACCTCTCAACATCCTCAACGCTTTGCACGAGGTAAGTGCAATGTGGTGCTTCGCCCATCGTCCCTTCAACCTCTTCGTGCCCTTCGTGCCCGATCAGGATGATGCTGTATCCCTCTTGTGCGAACTTAATCGCTTCAAGGTGGACTTTGGTGACCAGAGGACAAGTTGCATCAATGACGCGCAAATTTTTCTTCCTTGCCATCTCCCTGACCGCTGGCGAAACGCCGTGAGCGCTGAAGATGACGGTCGCGCCATCTGGAACTTCGTCAAGTTCGTTGACGAAGATGACGCCTCGCTGTTTGAGGTGCTCAACGACAAATCGGTTGTGGACTATTTCCTTCCGGACATAAATTGGCGGCGGCAGAAGTTGGAGCACAGTGTTCACTATCTCAATTGCCCTGACAACCCCTGCGCAAAAACCGCGTGGGGCAGCCAAGACAACCCTTTTCAGTTTCGGCAACTTTGACATTTAAAGTTGCCCTCCTTCGGGTCACATGTTTCACTCCATCGCCAAAGTATGTCGCACTGCCAAGAAGGTGACCAACAAGCAAAAGAAGCCGGCGACGACGAGCCAATGAAGTGCCGCTGCTTCCCAGCGCCGCACAAAGCGGGCGTGAAGGTAGGCAGCGAAAACGCCTCCCGTCAGGAAGGAAAACGGAACTTTAGGGTCACTCCACGCGCTCTTCCCTTCCATGCGAGCCCAAACGACACCCACAACCATGCCCAGCACCAACAAAGGGAAGCCCAAAAGCACCAACTGGCTCGTCAACTTTTCCGTTGCTTCCAAAGGCGGAAGTTTTTCAAGGAGAGCAAGTGGGCGCTTGCGCTTCAGCGACCACAATGTGAGCAAGTGGGTAACTGCTGAGCCGAAGGCAAGCATCAGCATCAAGTAACCACCCATCAAGAGAGCCAAATGGACGAACAAAATGTCTCGCCTCAATTCAGATGGCGGCAAAGTCGGTCTCTCAAAACTCCCGAAAGCCAGCAATATTGCCGACAAGGGCAAAAGGAAACCCAAAGGTGCTTCCATCTTGCTCCGTTGGAACTGCCAAAATGCTACCGCTGCGACCAACATGCCGAGAACGACCGCAACCGCTTCAGGGGTGTCCAACTTCAACCAACCAGTTACCGCACCTTCAGCAAGATAGAGAAAATGGCAAACGATGGTGGCGACAAGCAAAGGTTTGAGAGAAGACGAGAGCCGCTTTTTCGGGCGCCATAACCTCCATAGCGTCGCACTTGCTATGACTAAATAGCCCAGAATGGATAGCCAGCCAAGAAATGCCCAAATGACAGCCAATGGCATCACCTCGTTACTCTTTCCCCACTTCTCCCAGGATTTGCCTTAGGACATCCAGTGCTTTTGGTCGCTTCTCTGCGAACAGCCATTCAACACGCAACCAAAATCCCTTGATGACATCAGACCTCAAAACCCCTTCGCTCAAAACCTCCTCAACATAACCCTTCCGCTTCCTCCTCAAAACCTTCACTTGCTTCCTCGGCAGGTCAATCAACCAGATTTCACGAACCCCGATGTTTCGGTAGTCAGTCTCAAGGGCGATGATGTCAGAAGGTCTGTCAGTGGGCGAGATTATCTCAACAACAAGGTCAGGCGCACCGTAAACGCCTTTCTGCTTGACGATGAACTTTCGCGCCCAACGAACGAACAAAAGGTCAGGCAAACGACCACGATAAGCGTGAATTTGAACGGCAGTCCGAGAACCTAAAACTATGCCTTGACCAGTCACTTCAATGTAGTTCCACAACAGGGTGTGTAGCCAACCGAACAGGTCCTCGTGCTCAAATTGGGCAGCCATTCTTTTCACCACCGTTCCGTCAATCAGTTCCACATCGTCGTCCTCGTTGAACATCTCAACGAACTCGTCAAAAGTCAAAGGTCTCGGCGGGACAAGCGTAACCCGCTGCTCTTTGAACTCCCGCAACTCAGAAATCGCTAACACCATCTTTCTCACCTGCCTTGCGGCGTTCACTTTTTGAGAATTTCGTCAAGTGCTTCCCTAAGCCTCTTCTCCAAAAAGCCCGTCTGATGATATCGGACAAGTCCGTCTCTGCCGACAATCACATTAGTTGGCACAGCAACGACTTTGTATTCAGCGGCGACCTTGCTTTTCCTTTCTGGGTCAACGACGATGGGAAAAGTCAGCCCATGCTTCTGGATGAATTTTCGTGCCTCCTCAAAAGCGTCACCTGAAGACCAAATTGCAACTCCAACGACCACGATACCTTTGTCCCTGTATTCGCGCCAAATCCGTTCAAGACGAGGAGCCTCCTCGTTGCAAGGACCTCACCAATGAGCGAAGAAGTTCAGCAAGACGATTTTGCCTCTCAAATCCGACAGTTTGATTTTGCCCTTCCCATCCGCTGTCGGCAACTCAAAATCTGGCGCAGGTTTGCCCTCCAACCTTTTCGCTTCCTCAACCCTTCGCCAATCCCGAACATCCCTCAGCCAGTTTTCAAGGTAGAGTGTGAAAAGGTCCGCATAAGGACTGTCTTGCACCTCCTCTTTCGCACGGATAAGTTCCTTTTCAACCCGTTCAACATGTTCCACAGTCACCTGCAAGTTCCACATCAAATCGTCAAGCATAGTTTGGACAGGTCGGAGAATTTGCAAATCTTTGCGCAGCCGTTCAAGTTTTTCTGGGCTCAGGGTTTCAACTTGCTTCAAAGTCATTTCAATGGTGGTGGTGATGACGGTTTGGTTCGGGTTGTCTTGAGCGACATATTTGCTCCGTCGCTTCCAACGATGAACCAAGCCCGTTTGAGCGTCAACCCAAAACCAGTCTGTCCACTGGGTCACGATGTAAGTGTTGCCACTTCCTTCATGGACTACCTTTGCGGGTTCATTCAAATGTCGGACAACAACATAGCAAGTTTGCCCGTCCAAGTTGCTTCTACCCATCACGAAATACGAAACGCGCCCTTTCAAAACTTGACCGAAAAAGCGTTCGTCCAAGACTTCTTCCGCCCTCCAGACTTTTCCCGCGCCAATTTGCTTTGGAGAGACGAAAAGCATCGGCAAGTTCCCGAAACGGGAAGTAGGCAGAAACTTGCAATCGGCGGAAATTTTGCCAATTTGAACATCAGCCATGCGAACAGGTCTTTCCTGCAGAGTTTCCGTCAGACGAATTTGGACGGCTTCATTCTTCGTCCCACCCAAATCGCCCACAACCGCCACCGTCAAAGTGACCCGTTCGGAATAGTTCAAAGGCTGCTCTTTTGCGAAGGAGAACTTGTTTTCAACCGTCCCTTCGTAGCGAAACTCCATTCCCCTGCCTTGCGGGAAGGCAAAAGTTGTGAGAAGGACAAGGACGGAGCACGGAACAAAGCACGAGCGGAACATTTTGCGTTTCGCCTCCCATGCTTTGGACACTTACCTTTCCCTTCACTTCAACGCTTCTTCAATTGCTTGCTTCACGCTTCTGCACCGCCATGTTTGCTTTTTCTGGGACGGATTTGGACGACGGTGACAGTTTCTCGGAAATCGTCAACCATTACTGCTTCGCCTGTTCGCTCCAGTTGACGGATGTAGTGGCGGAGGTCGGGG
>Ga0080004_1107960_pt1 | contig 41281 bp, 28 predicted proteins | sample WasSprMetagenome_FD_69207 | JGI IMG/M metagenome (GOLD analysis project Ga0080004, IMG submission 69207) | Sulfidic aquatic microbial communities from Washburn Spring, Yellowstone National Park, USA - WS (SPADES assembly) (version 2) | ecosystem: Environmental > Aquatic > Thermal springs > Hot...
AACAATGAACCCATGGGAAAAAGAACTACCATCAAGATACAGAAAGGCACTCCTCGAACAAATAGGAACGATCCTAAGAAGCCAAAAACCAAGAAAAGACACATACCACCTAATCAAACAAATATTCCAAGAATGCTACGAGAAAGATGAGAAAGATGTGAGGCGCAGGAAGAGACTCACCTACAAAAACATCACCAAAAAACTCTTCACAGCCGGCTACGAAGTCGACAGCACACTCCTAAAACAAGTAGTCTACCAAACATGCAACTACTACGAAGAACACAGAGAACTGCCAGAGAAATACACTGACCTGGTCACACCAAGAGTAGAGAGCGGTTCACTAACACCTATGCCGGACGATGGCCAGATGTTCAGGTTGAGGATGAGGGTGAAGGATAAGAGATTGAGGCTGACAGTTGAAGTTAAGCTACCCTTATCAAAGGATGGTAGGAAGTGGAAATGGTTCACGTTCAGCATAGAACCATACGAACAACTCAAGAAAATCCTAGCACAGGCGCACAAGGTGCACAACCCAGTATTTGTTCCTAGAGTGAGGAAGTCTGGTGTGAAGGACTACGAACTGGTATTACCGCTGAGCTTGAAAAACAAGAAGAGAAGGACGAGCGGTAGGATTTTGAGCGTTGATCTGGGTGAGAGGAAGCTTGCGACACTGATCGTCATTGATGAGAAGTACAGGCAGCTTGCGCCGCCAATCTTCATCAAACCCAGAACATGGAGCAAGATGAAAGCAATCAGGTTCGAGATGGATCACTTGCAGAGCAAGATTGATAGAGGTCTTGATTATGATGGTAGGCTCAACGCACAGTTCATAAGGCTTCAGAAGAAGCTTAACAGGATGAGAGATGTTGTTGTTGATGAGCTTTCGAGCATCATAGTTAAGGCTGCGCTCATTTACGGTTGTGATACCATCGTTGTTGAGGATTTGAGGTCATACCAGCCCAATGGGAGGAAGGGATTGCTCAACTGGCTCTTATCGAGTTGGCGTAGGGGAGATATACTCTTTCATGTTGAGTACATGGCAACATTGCATGGTATTCGTGTTGTGAGGGTTCCGCCGAATGATACTTCTAGGAGGTGTCCTAGATGTGGTTCTTATGGTGTTCATGTGAAGTCTCCTAGGCACCCGATTGTGGGTGGTGAGTATGCGTTCTTTAAGTGTTTGGTGTGTGGTTTTATGGGGGATAGGGATTATGTGGGTGCTTTGAATGTTGGTAGGTGTTTTCTCGCTGGGGGAAGGTGGGATAGCCTTGGTATGGCGAACCCCCTTACCTATATGGTTGGGGGTAGTCCTCTGGGCGACTGTTCCCCCGGAGGCCCCAGCGGCGCGAGGAGTGTGCAGAAATTTACGCAAGTGAGTGTTTCGGTGAGGGGGAGTGTTGCGGTGTTGTTGATGAGTATGAGTTTGCGCGATGAGTACGAAATCTATGAAAAAAGGAACAGTTCGGTATCGCAATAAAGAAAGCATTGTCAGCAGCAATATCATAATTGGCGTAGTGTTAGCGAGTTTCATAAGTCTATCATTACCTTCAACAGAAGCTGCCATTAAAACACTTTTTGACTTTCTGGTGCAAAATTTTAATGCGATTTATAAAAGGTTAGTATGATTGTTGTTCAGTCCTCTTCATCATAGGATTCCTAGCAGAATTATTAAAAGGATAGAGTAGCATACGCTACTAAAATAGACTGAAAACATTACCATGTTTGTTTTTAATCGCTTAATAAATTCTGAGCTTCGGAACACTTACTTGCCAATGATTTTTATGAAAAGAAAAATTGTGAGGGATTTTTCAAGAAAGAAAACTATTTTTGCTTTTAATAAGTTTTTCTAGTTCCATTATTACTTTTCTCCTATCTTCCTCGTTGTATTTTGTTGTTCCGAATATTCCTCTCCAACTATCTAGGAAAGTCTTCCTTCTAATCTCAGGAATTATCCTTTCCTTGAGTTTTATTGAGAATATTTCTGGATAAAGCAATACTTGTTCAACCCTTTCTAATAGATTTTCTGGAATCCCATTTTCACAAATTAGCGATGCGATATCCCTTATATCAGAAGCCCTAGCAGAAACAACCTTCATTATAAAATAATCAACATAACTTGGAACAGGTAATTTAATAGACTTATTAGCTATTGGAATTGAAACAAACACTCTATTTTTAACCATAGCTTCATCAATCTTTATTACTTCCTTTGCCTCCCTCCCCCTAATTTCTCCCTCCATAAAATCCATTGAAACCTTTACTCTAACTTTATCATGCTTGACAAATTTTATGCATCTTAAAAATCCATAATTATTGCGCTTTTGCTCCTCCTCAACTGAGTAACCTTCTGAAAGAATCTCCTTTATTCTATCTATGTTCCAACCATCTCTTTTCATTAATGCAAAATCACAATCTCTTGTAAACCTTGAAAAATGGATGAACGCTCTTAAGGCATAACCACCAATCATTATTAGCTCAGGTTTTGTAAAGCCTTTAGTTCTTTCTGAAAGAGAAAGTAGGCTATTCAAGACCTCTTCCTCCCTCCTCTTCATCAAATTTATGACTTTAGACAAATTCAACAACCTTCTCCACAGCTTCATTCATCAACTCTTTAACATCAACCTGCTTTACCTCAACAGCTTTAAACTTGAAAATTTCTTTTCCGAAATGTTCATTGAATAATTTACAGCCATACTTTACCAAAGTCCAAACTCTCAAATTTGTTTTAGATACCCTTTTCCATCTTCCCAAATCTCTTAACTTACCAAAATCAACTTCTTCTCTTCTAAAATATAAGGCTGCGAAAGCATCTATGAAAGACCATTCAGCTAAGCAATTAACTATGCAGGATTCTAAAGTTTCAACAAATAAGCCATCAACCTCCTTGTATTCGTAGGGAATTTTTCTGTAATACTCGACTTCAAAATTCCAACCCATACTCTTAGCAAAAGCTTCTAAAGCTCTTTTATAGGATTGGTTGTTAACAGCTAAGCGGAAAACATCTCGATGAATGAAATCATAATTCCATATGCTTGCAGCAGTCTGCTTAATTATCACCTTAAAACCCCTATCTTTTGCTAAGAATTCCCAAACATCATTATAGCTTGTCGGTATCCAATACCAACCCCAAGTTATGCGCCTTACTCCATTACCCTTAGTTAACCTATGCAAATACTCCTTAGCCCTAGGATGGATTTTTCGTACAGAGCTTAAGCTAAACAAACTCCCATGCCATTCTTTTACCAATCTAGCCATGAACTCGTCTAAGTACATAAGTCACCTTCAATATAAATTTGGCACACCACTAATTAAAGCTTCCGCACTACTCTACCAGCTTAGAGTCATTTCTTTAATCACTTATTAGTGCATTAACTCCGCCCAGGGGTTCTCCCAAGATTCCTGGGGTTGTTCCGTCCTGCTAAAGGACAGAGCGAGGAGTTAAGATCATTTCTCTTTCCCTTAGGCTTTATATTAAATAGCAAAACTTACCCCACCCCAAGTAAACTTGGGGTACCCCAAGTATTTTCTGCTTTTTCAATACTCATCAAAATCACCTAAGAAGACCCTTAACTTTAGTCAAAAGTAACTGACATGTTCTTGCTAACTTTCTCTATGTGCTTCAAGATTACGAGTATAACATTAAGTTCTGCAAGCATCCTTCAAGATTCCTCTACTCAATCACTCAAACATGTTTTATTTATACGATTTTATTGAAGAAGAATGTTAACCCATCAATCATAGCGAAGATTACGCATCATTCAAAGCTCAACTTCATACTCACGTACGCGCAAGAAAAAGAGGCGGAGAAAACGCTGAGGGAAAACGTGCAGGAATAACTCTGAATTGTGAGCACTCTTCAAGATAATTCTTAAATACTTTGGAATATTAATAGTGATAAATGAAATTTGAAGAGTTTAGAAAGGGTGTTGAAATTAAGGCTAGTGTCAGACCAGGTAGGTATGTGGTAGCTAAGGTAGCAAATTGCTCCAAACTGTCGGAGAAGATGTTTGCGGTGATAAAAGATTATAATGAAACAACAATAGTGGCGGAGGAAAATCATGAGCTTAACATCATCGAAGAGGAAAAATTTTTTAAAATAATATCATTCGAGACGAAACTCCCATTCAACTTAGTAGGATTTTTGGCGTACATTACGGGAATTCTAGCAAATGAAGGAATAAGTATACTCGCAATATCAGCATATTCAACAGACCACATTTTGATAAAAGAAAATGATCTTAACCGAGCCTTAAAAATACTTAAAGATAATGGAGTGAAAATTACTAAAAGCTCAAATGAAAGCTTAAAGTAAAACCCAAGAATCTATAACTCTTCTCTAATTATTGCATCACCTAAATCATCATAACCAAATGGTACTACAAAATCTGTTATTTTTTCAGCTAAATAATAAGCCCACAGAAGCTGGGCATTGCCTTTAATAGCTGGCCTACCATTTTTTAGTGTTATGTTGGTAAAAGCGCATTATTTTTATTACAAATGACGACACTATGCATTTTACTAGGAACATTATTTAATCTAGTCACTTCATCGCTACTAACAACATTATTCTTAACTTCACTTAAACCGGATATAACATGGCTGGTGATGAACCAGTTACTATGATTAATCTATCAAATTGTACTGGTTTATTAAGCACACTAACATCTACAGAGTCTCTCCTAACTCTTCCTGCTTCAACCTCATATTAATTCTACGCCATTTTTGTTAAGTAAGTATTCTATGCCACGAACAAGCCTGTCCACAATCGCATTCTCTATAACGAAATAACACTAACCTATTGACATATATGTTGCCTACAAACATACCCCTTTTCCTGTAACTCTCCAACTTCTTTACCAAGGTTACGGCTGAAAGAAGTGCCTTCGTCAGTATACAACCTCTATTTGTACACGTATCTCTGACATTGTCTTTTTTCAATCATTATACATCCCCCACCTAGTTGCGCTGCCCTGATGATTGCCACATATCATGCTAACCCACTCTTATTATCACAATTTTTACTTTAACATGTAAAGCACTAATAAGCTACACTTATTATATTAATTCCCCCATAGCATCCATTGGGTTATCAATCATATTCTTCAATGTTGCTAAAAACTCCGCCGCTTGGTAACCATCTATTACCACATGGTCGAATGTAAGGCTGAAAGTACATGTAGGTCTTATTGCTATTTGACCATCTATGACCATGGGCTTATCTATTATCCTGCCAATGCCGAGAATAGCTACCTGTGGCGGGTTAATTATTGGAGTAAAAGCGTCAACCGAACCGAGCATACCAAAATTCGTTATAGTGAAAGTGCCATCTTTCATGTCCCTAATGGTTAACTTGCCCTCACGAGCTCTGTCAACCACATCATTAAGTTCTACCGCTATTGTCCCCAGAGTCTTCTTATCAACATTCCTAATAACCGGTGTGACTAACCCGAGTTTTTCGCTTTGAACCGCTACGTTTATGTTTATGTCGTCAATTACCTTAACTTCATCCTCCTCCACTACAGCATTAAAATCTATGTGCTTTCTGAGGACATGCGCAACTAATTTAACGAAGATAGCCGTGTACGTTAACCGCGCTCCGTACTTCTCCTGAATAAGGGAGGTAAGCTTGTCTTTAAGCTCCTTTATCCTCTCCACATCAAACTCTGCATGTAAAGTTACATGCACTTTTTCACTATAGCTCTTACTAAGTCTTTCACGTATCGTTGCTCTGGGCCACTTGTTTAAGTATATCACTTTAATTACATTCACTTTAATCAGCCTGTTTTCATTATGATGGCTATCTTACTGCCTACTGGTACTAATTCTCCCTCTTTAGCTAGTATTTTGCTTAAGACGCCTGAATCAGGCGCTTCCATCTCAGCTATTGTTTTCTCAGTTTCTATTCTAGCTATTATCTCTCCTTTTCTCACACTATCTCCTTCTTTCTTCAACCACTCTACGATCCGGCCTTCTTTCATTTCCGGATCTAATCTTGGCATTATTATGTCTACTTCCTTAGATCCGGAATCCAACATGAACATACCACCCCTAGCTCTATACTGTCAGCACCTACTATTTATATTCTTATTTCTTCACAATCTTCTTTATTGCGTAGATCAATTTCTCTTCACTCGGCATGAACTCATTGTAAGCTTTTGGCGCGAATGGTGCAGGTATATCTTCAGCTGCGACTCTCATAATTGGGGCTTTAAGATATTCAAAGGCTTCTTCGATAACCATAGCGGCGATTTCAGCCCCAATACCACATGTTTTATGATCAGGCTCTATTATCACAAGCCTGCCCGTCATTCCAACCGACTCAAGTAGCGTTTTCTTATCAAACGGCCTAAGAGTTCTCAGATCTATGACTTCCACACTAATACCCTCCGATTCAAGTTTCTTTGCTACCGCTAAAGCCATGTGTACCATGTACGAAACAGCTACAACAGTTACATCCCTACCCTCATGTTTAATATCCGCTTTACCAAGAGGTATTGTGTAATCTTCTTCGGGTACAGGACCCTTTACTCTATAAAGTGCAGCACACTCCAAGAATATATCTGGATTGTCATCTCTTATAGCGGACTTCAATAACCCCTTTGCATCGTACGGAGTTGATGGTATCTCTATGTAAAACCCTGGAGTATTCCAGAGAAATGCTAATGGCGCTTGACTATGTTGCGCAGCTGTATACCTAAAGAGTCCCATTTGCGTTCTTACAACAGCTGGTACCTTTAACTTTCCTCCGCTCATAAACCTGATCTTTGGCAGGTGGTTTATCAACTGGTCTGTACCTACAAATAGGAAATCTGCATACATGATCTCCGCTACTGGTCTGAGCCCCATTATAGCCGCACCAATTGCAGCACCGATAATCGCATTCTCAGAAATCGGGGTGTCTCTTACCCTCTCTGGCCCGAATTTCTCAAGTAATCCAGCTGTTGCTTTAAATATGCCTCCTACTAATCCTATGTCTTCCCCCATGAGAAATACTCGCTCATCTCTTTCCATCTCTTCTCTTAAGGCCTCTCTAATGGCCTCTGCAAACGTTAATTCTCGAACCATTTATCTCACCCTATATGTATATGAATTGCTTAGCAAAATCTAAGTCAGGAGGTTCGCTTTCTCTAGCGAACCTAACTGCCTCCTCTATTTCTCTCTCCACTTTAGCTTCTATTTGTGCTAATTCTTCTGGTGTCACGATGCCTTCATTGGATAACTTTTCCTTGAACATCTTAATAGGGCATCTTTGCTTCCACATTTCAACTTCTTCATCTGATCGATATTTACCAATGTAGTAAAATCCGTGATCCGTCCACCTATAAGTCTTAGCATTTATTAATGTTGGTCCCTCGCCCCTCTTAGCTCTCTCAATAGCCTCCTTAGCGGCTTCAAAAATCGCTATGACATCGTTTCCATCAACGCTCATGCCTGGCATATTGTAGGCTATTGCCCTATCAGCTATTTCTCTGGCAGCGGTGGATTTGTGTACATGCGTGGAAATGGCATAAAAGTTGTTCTCACACACAAACACAACAGGGAGTTTCCATACAGCTGCTAGGTTTAACGCTTCGTGGAATGCTCCCGTATTAGTCGCGCCATCACCGAAGAAAGATACTGCAACTCCGTCTTCTTTTTTCAGCTTGATCGCGAGAGCGATTCCCACAGCTATTGGGATTGTGCCGCCTACTATTGCGGATGAGAATATTAAGCCGACATCTGGTTCTGAGGAGTGCATAGAACCACCAATGCCCTTACAAACACCAGTTTTTTTGCCTAGGAGTTCTGCCATCAAGTGTTTTGGGTCAACGCCCATTGCTAAACTGTGGCCGTGTCCTCTATGGTTGCTTAGTACGTATCCTTTAGGTACTGTTGTTTTGAGGGCTGTAGATATGCCGACAGCTACTGCTTCTTGGCCGATGTATGGATGTCCGATGCCGGGTATCTCGCCTCGTTTGTATAGGTCTACTGCGGTTTCTTCGAAACGTCTTATTAACAACATTTTATAGTATATGTCAAGGAGTATGTCTTTGGGGTATTTCTTTAAAGAACGAGCAGTTGTAGTGACTCCCACATGAATACACCCTTATAAATATGCTTTAAGATGGTAATAAAGCTTTACGATTTATTTCTTCTCCTTCAGCCTACTCGAATTGAAGAGTACACCGTGATAGAATCTTGTCCCTGAGTATATTCTGTATTTAGCTCTTGATGACACCTAAATGAATATTCCTGGCTCGAGAACGTATTCTTTTTTTATCAATAATCTATCATCTCTTCCCAATAGTATAAGAATGTATGATTTAATTTATAATATGCTTTGCTTGATGTAAGGAAGGAAAGTTTAGTTAACTTTTCGTCAGGTAACTTAGGGTATTTATTTCGAGAACTCTAATACTTAGTTGTAGAGACATGTACTTTGTATCACCTTTTAACATGTGTTATTCACACTCTATACTAGATTACGTAATAATTTCAAGGCCTGTGATTAAACCTGTGCAGTTATAGCGCATCTTCGAAAGTGGCAAGAAACGAGGATTAGGACTTCGGCATGCAATGAAGTTTAAAATGATCAGAGCATTGAGCGTAAGCCCTTTTAAAATGGTGTCTGCCATCATGGCATATTCACTATCATAGCAGAGACTTAATTAGGATTTTGTAAAAAGCGAAAAGAAAAAATGCAAGTAATAATCCTAGGCCGATTTACTAAGAACTCATTGCAAAACCCTCAAGCATATAAGTATGCACGCTACTTTCACGAAACCCATAAAGGTTGAAATAAAAGCTTAAATAGTTTTGCAATGAGTTCTGAATTAAAAAACTGAATATGTTATGGAGACTTGGACCTAAGACTTGTAGAACCAGTGGTCAGGTGGGAAGGGTATTACTGGTTTCTGGTAGGCGTATTTATCTGGCCAAACAACTACTAGTTTACCATCTGGAGTCCACTGCTCCACTACGGGGAATGTCCTTATGTTCTGATTTACGTGTAACTGTGGGTTATTAGCTCTTATAATCTTACCTATATCAGTATCTTCTGGTTTATTAGGCGTTGAGAATTTTATTCCCCAAATAAGTGCTGTGCCACCTTCTGGTACATCGGTTTCCCACACTGCCTTCATAATGTTATCTGGAGTTGGTTCACCATATTTCTTGATAACCCTTGGAAGCAGATCTGTTAATGCCCAGTAGGTGTGACCGAATGAGATCATAGTTTCAACGATTGGATAGTATCCGGATTTATTGTACCACCTGTTAATAAATTCTTTTACTGCTGCTGCTACTTCGGGTTGTAGCGCATTGTAGTTATACCAACATGTTGATGGACCAACGTTGAAGAAGTATGCCAAGTCTGCTCCTAAAGCTTTCCAAGAAGCCATGTCAGCCCAACCAGCACTATGACCTATGAACACTTTTACCTTGAGACCTAGTTCCTTGGCTTGTCTCACGAACAATATTGTGTCGCTAGTATAGCTAGTAGCAAGTATTATATCAGGATTAGCAGCCTTAAGCTTCAGTATTAGTGAAGACAGGTCCGTCGTCTTTGAGGAATAAGCCTCCATTAAGACTAATTGTAAGCCATATTTCTCCACCATAACTTTGTTTCCAGCGGCTACGGAGGTTCCATATGGTCCATCCTCATATATTATTGCCACTCTGATTTCAGAGGAGTTCTTACCAAGTACTGGCGCTACCTTTTCAACTATGAACTGGACAGATGCCCACCCGTAATCTACACCTATGATTTCAGGTCTGAAGAAGTATTTGTAACCACGTAGCGTGGCTTTCTCCGTTATAGCACCAACTTCCATGTATGGTACTCCATATTTCTCAGCTACTTCGCTAGTTGTAAGGAGTAGAGCACTAGAGTACGTTCCAATAATTAAATGAGGCTTATACGTCAAGATAATCCTTTCAACCTCGGATGCCGCTTTAGCCGGGTCACTTGTTATGTCCGCAAGGAGGTACTCTATAGGAATACCATTTACACCACCTTTTTGGTTCACCATTTCTATGGCCATTATGGCGGCGTTAGCTTCTTCCGTGCCCAGAGTCGCTAGTGCCCCAGTTAATGGGAAGACGAGCGCTATTTTGATTTTTTCAACGGGCTTTGGTGAGGGTGACAGAGTGGAAGATGGAGTAGACGTTGGACTCAGTGAAGGTGTTGGTGAGAGTGACGGTGAGAGTGATGGACTAGGAGATGGCCCACCGTAAGGCATATACAAAGTTGCAACGCCCGCTATGATTGCTACAATAATGATTATGACCGCTAAAGTTATTCTACTTATTCCTCTCATTATGGGATTTCACCCTAGAGAAATATCTAAGTATACAGTATATAAGATTAACTTTATTAACTATGCTTGCTCCAATAATGTTAGGTGAAATTCTTTGTTGACATCTACATTAATACTCGAGAACTTGATAAGTGGAATACTGCTGGGCGGAATATATATCATCATGAGTTTAGGGTTAAACTTAATATTTGGTGTAATAAAAGTCGTAAACTTCGCTCATGGCGAATTCTTAATGCTAGGAATGTATATAACGTATTGGATGTTTATGCTCTTAGGACTAGACCCCTATTTGTCAATACCAATAGCAGCGGCCCTATTAGGTTTATTAGGGATGTTTGTACAGAAGTTCATCTTCAATAAGCTCCTAGCTGATGAAGCAAGTCAAATCATGGCTGCAATAGGTCTTATGATATTCTTCCAGAACTTAGCTACTTTCCTATGGGGCTCTGATTTCAAATCTGTAAGATCTAGCTATGCAGGTATTAACATAAGTGTATTTGACGTAAGAATATCTGCTACTAGAGCCATTAGCTTCATCATCGCGATAATTGTTACAATGCTACTATACTTCTTTTTAAATAAGACTGAAACAGGCATGAAAATTAGAGCTACTGCACAGGATCGGGAATTAGCCGAGATCATGGGCATTAACAGCAAGAGAATATACATTACGACTTTTGGCATTGGCGCTGCTCTGTGCGGTATAGCAGCTGCATTAATGTCACCCATATACTATGTCTTCCCAGTAGTAGGGTTTACTTTTGCTCCACTATGTTTCGTAATAGTTGTATTAGGTGGTCTCGGCAGCTTTACTGGCACAATAGCTGGTGGCTTCATACTCGGAATACTTGAAGCCTTTATTGGGTTTCTCGTTAACGTTGAGGTCGCCACGGTCGTGGCGTTTGTCATACTTTTGATTGTTCTCTTTTGGAAGCCAACCGGGCTGTTTGGTGAACGATGATGAGTTTAAAAGTAAGAAGCCTAAATAAAGTTCAATTATTGTTCTTAGTGATAGTTATAGCATTATACCTACTACCATTATTTAAAGTGTCAATTCTAGTTTTGCATATAATAATATACACTCTGTTGTTCGCATATGCTGCTACGGCTTGGAACATCGTGGGAGGCATGGCTGGCCAACTTAGCTTGACGCATGGGGCGTTCTTGGGGATAGGAGCTTATGCAGCTGCTTTACTATTCATGAACAACAGTATCTCGCCCTGGATCACATTACCGCTAGCCATGGTCATTGGAGCTGGCGCAGCTGCGCTAATAGGTTATCCATGCTTCAAGTTCGGTCTAAGAGGAGCTTACTTTGCCATAGCTAGCTTAATGTTTAATCTTATCTTCGTCGAGTTACTCATAGTATGGAGAGAGTTCACGGGAGGATCTTTAGGTCTTTCTATAAAGTTTATAAACAACCCATTATACTTCCAATTTGCAACTAAGGAACCATATTACTGGATAATATTGACGATGTGGATTGCAATAATACTATTAATTAAGAAGGCCAAGAAGCTTAGGTACTACTTAGCAGCAATTAGGGAAAACGAGGATGCTGCAGCTGCGCTAGGTATATCCGTTAGAAAGTACAAACTAATGGCAGCTGTAATTAGTGGTGCACTAACAGCAGCTGTTGGAGTTTTCTATGCACAGTATTTTATGTATGTAAACCCAGAGGGAACAGCTGGTGTTGATATGTCAATAGAGATTCTCTTGATAGCACTGATTGGCGGTAAATTCACTATATTAGGCCCCACTATTGGTGCTACAATCATAGTTCCACTATCTGAGTACCTGCGGTATACTCTGGGAGGCACCTATGCTGGTTTACATAGAATAATTTTCGGCATCGTATTAATTATACTTGTATTATTGTTGCCACAGGGTATATGGGGCAGGATAGATGAGAAGTGGAAGTTGGAGGCGAGATTATGATTGTCTTAGAATGTAAAGATGTATCTAAGCGTTTCGGGGGTCTCTGGGCTTTAAGGCAAGTTAACGTTCAGGTAAGAGAAAGAGAGATTCTTGGCATTATCGGCCCGAACGGTGCTGGGAAAACGACACTATTTAATGTTATAACGGGTTTCATTAAGCCAGATGAAGGACACATTATTATCTTCGGGAAAGATGTTACTGGTAAAGAGCCCTATGAAATTTGTAAGATGGGTGTGGTTCGTACTTTTCAAGTAACAAAGCCGTTTCCAAACTTAACTGTACTAGAAAATGTTGCTATAGGTGCATTAATGCGGAGCAGATCCGTTGACGAGGCATTAGAGAAAGCGAGCAAAGTCCTAGACCTAGTTGGATTATCACATAAGAGAAATGCGTACGGGAAGGACCTTACAGCGCTGGAAATGAAGCGATTAGAATTTGCAAAAGCCCTTGCAACTGAACCTAAAGTATTACTCCTTGATGAGGTCATGGCTGGCTTAAAGCCTGCTGAAATAGATGAAGTGCTACATGTAATTAGAGACATAAGAGAAAAAGGTATTACAGTAGTAATAGTCGAGCACGTTATGAGAGTAATTCAGTCGGTGTGTGAAAGAGTAGTAGTGCTCGATCGTGGTAGGGTTATAGCAGAGGATACACCTGAGAAAATAGCTAAAAATGAAGAGGTCATCAAATCATATCTTGGGAGGGAGTACAGGCTTGCTTAGCGTAGAGAAAATAAATGTTGGATATGGCACTATCCAGGTACTCTGGGACGTGACCTTTAACGTTAAACAAGGAGAAAAAGTCGCTATAATTGGGCCTAACAGTGCAGGTAAAACCACGACTTTAAAGGCTATTGCAGGTTTATTACGGATAAAGTCCGGTATGATAGAGTTTATGGGCGAGAAAATAAGTGGTCTTCCTGCTCACGAGGTAGTTAAACGAGGTATAGTGCTAGTTCCCGAGGGTAGACGGTTATTTCCAAAAATGACTGTCTTGGAGAACTTAAAACTAGGAGCACTAGTCACCCCCGAAGCAAAGGCCAAGATGAAGGATACTTTGGAGTGGGTATTCCAACTATTTCCCGTACTCAAGGAGCGAATTAACCAGAGAGCTGAAACTCTTAGTGGTGGTGAGGGACAAATACTCGCCATAGCTAGGGGCTTAATGGCTAGGCCTAAGTTATTAATGCTGGATGAGCCCTCTCTAGGTTTAGGACCAATAGTGGTTAGTCAAATTTTTAGTGCGCTAGAAAAGCTCAACGGAGAAGGTGCTATACTCCTAGTTGAACAATATGTCACTAAAGCTCTAGAATTCTCAGATCGCGCTTACGTCTTGGAGCGTGGGAAAATAGTTATGGAAGGAACTGGAGAGGAATTGCTTAAAAACGAGTACATTAAGAGAGTATATGTAGGGTAACGAGATCCTATCTATTAACTAGCACTCACCAAGCAACTAATAAATGCCCGAGATTTATTAGCAGCTTTCAAGTAAAATACTGAGTATTCCATAGCGTAGATGTTTCAAGTAGTTGTTAGTAAGATTAGACATGAGAGTGGGGAATATATGGTGGAGATTTTATGGTGTATATTTGTAGGGTTTTTAAGCGGTTGATAGTTGTAGCTATGAAAAATATTATTTGTAGTAAGTAGTCTTTTAGTTTCATGTTCTTCTCTTTTAAAAGTTTTTGATCTTGTGCAGAATTTTCATACGTTACTTGAGAGCATGCAGTAGCAGATATCAAAAACGAGTATGAAAATTGATAAAAGTTTTTGAAACTTTGTGCAAAGAGGCGCTAAGAGTATTAGATCACAAAATTTTAGGGAATAAACCTGAACGCTCTTAAATAAGAATGTTGTGGCTGGTTTTTGGATTGCTGTAAGATCCATATAATTTTCTCCCATCTAACACGAAAAGCCTAAAGCAGCGCTCATTCGAAAAAGGATACCTATCAACAGAAGCCTAGCCACAAAAATCTTATTTAAAAGCGAAAAAATAAAAACTTCTATTATATCTAATATAGGAGAAATATGTGTAGACTTTTCGGCTTATATGCCAATCGAGGTGTTAACGTTCAGTTTAGCTTCTATGAAGCTGAGAAAAGTTTAGAAAAACTCTCCATTAAAAACCCTGATGGATGGGGTATTGCATGGTTTTATGAAGGCTGGCATTTATGCAAAGAACATGGGCCTCTCTATCTGTCAAAGAATGCTAAAAAGCTTGCTAAAGATGTTTTTGGAGTTATAATAGTATCTCATGTTAGGAAAGCTACACATGGGGGAGCTAAACTGGAGAATACGCATCCTTGGCTCTACAAAGGTTATGTTTTTGCTCATAATGGTACCATTCGTGATAGGGATAAGGTTTTAGAACTTCTATCTCATGAATATCTTGACCTTGAAGGTGATACTGATTCTGAGGCTTTATTTCACCTAATAGTCCAAGAAACTAACAACTCAAACAATTTCATAGAGGGAGTTAAAAGAGCTATAGCTAAAATCAATGCTAACAACATCAGCTACAGTTCCCTAAACTTTATTGCTAGCGATGGAAAGAAACTCTATTCATTACGATACGCCGAGGAGAACTTAGACTATTATACTCTCTTTTATCTCAAAAGACCTCACGAAGGACTTAGACTAGAGGGTTTATCTGAAAAGACAGCTCAGTTAATAAGAATGAAGCTAGCTTCAGGAGAGAAGGCTATCATTGTAGCATCAGAAAAATTAACAAAAGAGCCATGGGAAAGCATACCGAATAAACACATGCTAATAATAGATGAAAACCTTAACGCAGAATTAGTAAATATAAGCTGATAAATAATACAACGAAGAAGATTAAAGCATGCAGTAAAATAAGGTGAGCTTAGTCCTTCAGAATAAGATGAAGTCAAATTTGTGGAATTATTAACCATTTCCAAAATAGTATATTAGCATCTAATCCAAACTAAAACCATATACATAGCAATATTTAGACAAAAGTTTTAAATATTTCAAGATTGAATATATAATTGTATATGTCTATGGTTAGAGTTAAAGACCTACACATGATCTCGAAACATGTCCAAATGACTTATATGTCAGCTTTAAAAGTAATCCTCATCATTCTTCTGACAATAATCATTATTTCTCCTACTAAAGGTAACGCAGCATCCATTACTGGCTCCACTACCATATCAGTACTCATCGATTCAACCCAATCGGTAGGAGAATACACATTTCCATGGCCTTTCAGCGATTACAAACTAATTGTCAAGATAAGAATCATTACTAATCCTGTCTTCTCAATAAAATACTCTTCAGATAAAGATCTTATCTCTACTGGAGAGAACGTAACACTCTTATTAAACACTTCACCAACGAATATGGAACTGAAGAGTTGGATACTCCTTTGGCTATTAAAGGGACATGAAGAGATCCATACCTTAAATATAGAGTTTCAAAAATTTTCGATAGAGTTTCCTGGTAGTTATAAAACGCCCTCCATCAGTATTCCAGCTCTCCCATTACATGAATTTGGTATACCATTAACCATAGGATTGTCTCTGAGGGTTGAGATTTCTACAGAAGTACCATTAGTAATTAGAGCAGAGAGGTTGAACCCAAGTACGTATAGTGGAGTCATAACGAAGGATTTGTTGAGCTTACGCTATTCCTTCATGAAGATTAATGGTATTGGTGCTAGGCTGATCTTAGATAGAGTTGGATTGAAATTTGAAGGGAAACTCTATGTGGGACTGACTATTATTGAGTTACCTTCGAAATATGAATTTCCTCCATTATCTCTTTTTACCCTATCCGCGGAGTCCATGGTTAGTAGAGAGTTAGTTAAGCTGAAGACACCGCTTAATGTTTTTATTTCAACCACGAAGAAATGCACGATACTAGGAGACACTCTAATTTTTACTGGAAAAATATCTCCTCCAGTTGCAGGTATAAAAATTGACCTTATGGCGAGAAAAATTGATGACTATTGGTTTACTGTAGCAAGTGTGTTTACAGACTCCAATGGAAGTTTTACAGTAAACTGGTCCCCAACTGAGGCAGGTGAATATGAGATAAGAGCATATCATGCAGGTGAAGAATACTCTACCGAAGTGTGGTCCAACATAATTAAAGTAAGGACTGTTGAAGCTACTCCGCCTATAGACATGTCTTGGATAGTCGTCATGTGTATAGTCGTCATGATCGTAGTGGTTGCTTTAGTAGCTTGGAGGCTGCGCACTCGTACTGGCCAGTAAAACAAAGCATATGGCTAGACTATTTCATTAGGATAACTATTCTTCGCTAGCCCAGTCTTCTATAGTGTCGACATTTGTAATAAAAAAATAGTGCATTTTTTATTTTTAATCTAATTATGTTGCAAAATAGTATTACAAGCTCCATACTATAAAGTTTATAACTAAACAAGTAATATTATTGATAAGCCCGCACTAGCATATCATTTGGGAGTTTTAAAAGCACGTCGTACTGATAGAAATGGAGTACCAAAAAAGATTTTAAGAGAAATCTTTTAAGAGTAATTTTTAAGAGAAATTACGAGTAACCATAACTTTTTAATCGTATCCTGATACGTAAAAATCTTTCACATTAGTATTTTAAACAAATTTATACTTAAAATGAGGAAAACATTTTTCCTTTAATAACAAAGAATCATGTAACGCAGTAATAGATAAAAATATTTAGTGCAATATAAATAGGGGTAAGAAAGATGGTGAAGATAGGAGTTTTCGCAGATACCCATGTTGGTAGGTCGATACCTAACATTATAGCTGAGTATAGGCGTCAAGCTTTCCGACATGCATTTACACAAGCCATAGACATTTTCGTGAAAGAGAATGTTGATCTAGTAATTCACGCTGGGGATCTTTTCGAGAGAAGAAGCATGACACCCTCAGATAGCCTTTTTGTGAAAGAAGAACTACAGAGACTTGTGGATTCACAAAGTGGAAAGGTTAAAATTGTTATGGTAAGAGGTAATCATGATGGTACAGTAGAAAACAATACCCTCAATTATGTGGAGCATCCATTAGCAAAATATTTAACTATTTTAGGCGAGAGAACCCTACAAGGAAAACCTGAAGTTTACCAAGATGAAAACCTCGCAATCATAGGGTTTGGCTATACACCTTACACATCCACAAAGCTGGCCGAAGTTAAAGATGTTGTGAGAAAGAAATTTGATAATCTTAAAGCTAATAACAAAATTTTTCTGGCCCACATGTTTATGGAAGGACAAGATATACCTCCAAATGTACCTAAATATCAAGTAGTGAGCCTCAGCCTACTAAAAGAGTTAGGTGCAAACCTTATAATTGCAGGTCACAACCATAAGCATTTGCCATTAACTGAAAAATCTGGGCTATATATTCTAACTCCAGGAGCCACGGAGTCAATAGATCTTTCAGACGATTCACAACATGGAGTATGTATATTAAAAATTGACCAAAACATAGAATACAAATTTATCCCCATAAAGCCCCTTCATAAAATTAAAAATGTCATCATTGACAGTAAAGGAGCAATTCAGTTTCCCAATTGGTTCATTAAAAAAGTCATTGAAGCTGCAAACCAGTTCTCAGAACAAGTTAAGGCAGAAGGAGAACAGGGTATACTCCGAATAGCCCTTCAAGGCTTTCTGGATGGAGACCGTTTCGACTTACAAGCAGAAATTGAAAAGCAGATACAAAGTATTCGCAAAGAAAACCCCCATCTGTTGCACGTGGAAATTGACAATGACCTAAGTAGAGTTACTTCTGCTGAAATTGACATATCAGAATACATGAGCGGGGAAGAATTTCTACAAGAAACATTCAGAACTCTACTAGGCGAAAAACGCACGAATCAAGCCTTAAGCCTTGCAGATGAAGTGCGCATGACCCTTGAGGAAAAGGCCAGTACACAAACAGGTCTGTTAAAAGACTCAGACAGAAAGTCCTATATCGAAAAATGGTTAAAGATTTTGGAGGTTGAGTGAAATGCAGTTTGAGCGTTTAGAACTGAAAAACTTTGAAGGATACAAAAATGCAGAAATAAAATTTGCAGAAGGCTTAAACATTATAACTGGAAGGAATTCAACCGGAAAAACTGCCATTCTTGAAGCCTTATTATTTGCTCTTTATGGAGTCGTTCCAGGCGCTGAGAAAAAACTCTTAGTTTCAAAACTTCAAGGTACTACTGGCAGTATGTCTGTCAAACTTTCAGCCAAAATATTTGGGAAAAAAGTCGAAATATTAAGAGAGGGAAGGCTGATCGGAAGAGAAGATGAAGCGAAAACGTTTAGAACCGAGAAACTGAGCCTGAAAATTGATGGAAGGGAAGTCCCTATTCACAGCGAAGAAGAATTAAACAGAGAAATAATTAAGCTAACTGGAATGGGCGTTAAAATGTTCACAACGCTAGTCTATGCAAAGCAAGGCGAGCTTACAAATATTCTCGAGCCAAAAAAAGAGAACATGGACATGATTTTAGGAATAACCCTCATGGAAGAGCTTGTAGAACAGTTAAAATCTGTAGAGAAGAAATTAAGAGAATACGAGGAAAAAGGAGAAAAATATGATACTGAAACTATGCTTGATATGTTACAAAAGCAGCATCCACAATTAATTCAACAAATTAATCAACTGAATGAACAAGTAAATAATCTCTCCAAAGAAGTTAATGAATTAAAAGGAATCGTTGAAAAAGCAAAATCCGTAAAAGTTAGGAATCTTCTTGAACTAATAGACCAAAGAGACTCTCTGTTGAAAAAAATTAGTGATAATGAGCTAATAATTTCAAATACTTTAAAAGAAAGAGAAGCTACAAGTTTAGAAGAACTTGAAAAAAGGTTAAATGAAATTGTCAATAAGATGGAAGAGCTTAAAGGAAAATTAGATGAGCTTGAGAAAGAAGAGAAAAAGATTAGTGATACAAAGCAAAAGCTCGAGGAAAAACTGTTACAAATAAAATTTCATTTGAAAAACGTAAATGTAACAACTATAGAAGAACTCAAAAATAAAATTGACTCAACTCAAGAAGAGTATAACCAACTCACTAAGATGCTTGAAGATTCAAACAAAGAGTTCAAGAGTATAGAGAAACGTAAAAGTGATCTTGAGGGCGAAATATCTTCACTTGAAAAAGAGATAAAATCACATAAAGAACTGCTGGATAAGGGACTTACCATCTGTCCAACATGCGGACAGAAAGTTAATCCAGAAATAGTTAAACAGCTCATAGACAACAAAAAGCAACATCTTGAAGAGTTAAACAAGGAATTTAATGAAGTAAATAGGAAATACAATGATTCGAAGCAAAGAGTTGAGCAGTTAGGCAAACATATTTCGGAATTTGAGAAGAACCTAGAGATGTTGCGTAAAGCTTATGATAATGTAATAAAACTATTGGAGGGGGCTACAATAGAACAACTGGAACAAAAACTAAAAGACATCAAGAATGACTTAGAAAAGATCAGCGAGAGGATAAAAAATTTGGGGAGGGAGCTACCAGATTTAGAACATAATGAACGAAACCTTCGAGATGCAATAAATAGAGTGAAAGAAAAAGAAAGAGAAAAAGAAGAGCGTAAAAAAGAACTAGAGAAATGTTATAAGGAAATGGAATCAATTTTACAAATTTTAGGTTTCCAGTTTAAACCAGAAGATACTGAATTGAAGGCAAAGATAGCTGAAAAACTTCCATTAAGCCCAGAAGAGTTAGAAAGAAAGGAGAACGTTTTCAAAGAAAAAAACAGACAACTGGAACAGCAGAGAAAGCATCTAGAAAATATGGAAGAGCAAGAAAAGAAAATTAGTAACAAAATCAGCGAATTACAGAAAAGGCTTGAAAGAGCTAAAGTCTGTGAGAATTTAAGAGAGAAAATTGAAGAGGGAATTGAGATTCAGAGAAAATCTAAGCTTAAACAAATAGCGGACGAAGCTTTAAGAGTTTACGAAACCCTTACCGATCAGAGAGTTTATAAAGCTTTTAGAATAAGGGAAGACGATTACACGGTTGAAGTTTCCCCAGTACACTTAGAAGGTTATATACCTGCAAAAAGGATAGGAGGGGGCCATCAAACATTGATAGCATTAGCCATGAGAGTAGCTCTCTTAAACGTCCTGAACCAGCAAAGCCTACTAATCTTAGATGAACCAACATACGGTGTTGACACAGAGAACCTTTCACAACTAATGAGTTACTTCTCAGAAGTAGCTAAAAAAATAGGCCAAACTATCTTAGTAACTCATTACGGACTGGGAGAAGAGGAAGCAGCCAACATAATCAAAGTAAAATTAGCCGAGGATGGTTCATCAACAATAACCTCAGAGTAATTGATTAATTGTTGCATAAATACTTCAAAATTGACCAAATAAAGGATAATAACAAAACGCATCACAATTTTTTATTTTTAAATATTAAAAACATAGCTAAAGACAACTTAATTGTGTATTATTGGGTTTCATAAACTCTTAATCTTAGTCCTAATCTTAGATGAACCAACATTTTTGTAGATTAGGGAATTGTTTCATTAATGAAGTAGTTTATGCCGCCCTGTCTATTAAAATGCTCTTAATAGTTTTGTAGAATGGTACACTTAAGCTTATGAGTGCTTTATCCTGCATTATTTGTATTTGTGACTGTATTTTTGTGGTATCTGCATCATCCTCAATATTTCTAAAACCAGGGTTTATTTCAATTCTTTGTACCAGTCAGTTTTAGTATAGTTTTGTATTTGTTGTTGTGTTTGTGTTTGGATTTGTGTATATGTTTATGGTGGAGTTTGTCCGCTATTATGATTCCCCAAAAATGAGTAGCATTATGAGGAATAAAAATTACTCATATCAAATACTTGCCAGAAAAATTGTTTAATTTGAGCTCTTTGAAGAGTTTATTGAAGTTGCAATGTATTTAGGAGAAATAAGGAATGTTACTGTTTCACTTGCAGGGATGTAGCATATGCTACTTGATGAGCTGTGATGCGTGATTAAAGGTGCAAAATCTCATTATAATCTTTGTAATGATCACTAACGAAGAGAATGATAACGCTCCGTGATATTAGAGCTTAGATATTAATTAAAAAGTTAAACTTATAAATCTCACTAACACAAGCTCTTGCGTTTACATATGAAATAAATATGTCATTAAAAAACTATACGAAATAGATATAAGAGTTGGTTTGGAATTTATATCTCATGATTACCATGAGAGTTTATCCCTTCACTGTTGGTGGTCAGTTTACTCAAAACGTCCTTCATGAATTTTAGAGTACTATCATATTCGTCTTTTATGTATTTAATTATTTCATTATATCTTTTTTCAGAGTAAAGTTTCGGTATTTCATATCCTTTATGTTCTATATTCCCGTATTTGTCTATTATCCTATCATAGCCTCTAAACTCCATTCCATTCATCATAACTGCAATAGGTTTTAAGTCTATGAATGGCTTCTCATGAAGTACTTTCCATAGGGGAACATTTGTTAAACCATGGTATACGGATCGTGTATGCAGGAAAAGTATGTCAAATATTATATTATTCCCTATCGGGATGAATGTGAAATTTTCATCAAAGAATAGAGAGCCGTCTAAGAAAGTTTTTAAAAGCTCCTTCTCACTCATATCCCACACCTTCAAGATCATTAGCTCACCTATGGGATCTAAACTCTTCTCATCAAGTTCAGCATATTGAATAGTTATGATTTGATCAATTGAAGGTTCCAATCCAGTCGTCTCCATATCCAAGTAATATAGAGTCATGATATAATTATTAAAAAACATAATAATAAAACTTAACTAGAGGTCTCATAAAGAAAAGCGTGAAGTGTAACCCACTAAATAATTAGCTATCCGTAAACAAGTTTGGGTAGATGACATGGTTAATTTAAAAATTTAGGTCATGACGTATTACATTATTTCATTATAGTGTATTCTGTTATTAAATTAGTAATTTCATTGATTGTAAGAAAAATAGTAAAGAAAGGTCACTTTTAACATTGGATGATGTGTTGAAAGTGAGGATTATAAAGTAAAAAATAGACATTATGCAGATGTGAAGAGATTACTTGAGCATGCAGGATACACTATTTAGCATAAAAATGCGAAATAGGATATTTTAATAGAGACAGACCAAGGACTCAAGTCCTCATTATTGCTTATCCTTTTTCTCGGCTTAACATTAGTGTCACCATTTATAATGAAAATTAGTCTTTAGTATGCAATAAAACTACTTAGAAAAATAAATCATATATAACGCTATATCTTCTGACCTTACTTGCATTACCTTATTTTTAAGATTAATTAATCTCTCCTATTATGATGATATTATGTAAAATTATAGATTTGTAAAATAGATACCTTATGAACCAAGTCTAACCAGAATGCAAAATGAGAAAGAAACACATTTATGCCAATAATGCCTCTTTCTCTCAGTTTTGATATTGCCAAATGTAGACATTTAAATGAAGTTTAGATTGTTCTATAGACGGAATAAATCCAAATTCAAATGTGTATTTGAGAAAGTTCTACATCAACTTGAGTGTTTCAAACTTAATACTTCTCTAGCTATATTCTTGAGTGTTTCAACAGCAGGACTTTTAGGTCTAACTCCATCAATAACCTTTACTTTAGTAAAAGGTATTGCACCTATTGACTCTAAGTTTTTCTTTAGAGAAGCATGCACTTTGTGAAATGAAACCAGTAATGCTGTTTTAGGTTCGTAAATTTTGATGTATTCCTTCATTTGCGATACTACTTCTTCTTCCCACATTTTTGAAGGCCTAATCTTACATTCAATTAGTAAGTCAGCTGAGAAATTGGGGAATAACCTAGTATAAATATCCCATGTTATGATTATATCAGGTCTTGTATGAACCCTCCTTCCTGTAGATGTTCCAGCTAAATGAGCCATTTCATGCTTTTGTGGTTCAAAGAAGAAGGTATAGTAAGTGCTTCCAGATCTTGCGGAAAAGCTAGAATATGGTTTTCCTTGCTCTATCAGCCAGATTGTTTGTTTCGTCATTAGCCATCCTTCCCGTTTTGGATTAAGAAAAGGACTAAAAAATTTATCAATATTTAGCGCTTTACAGATAAGGATTGTTACCCATAACTGATAGATCCAAGTCATCACACGTTCTAAGGCTCTGAGTCTTGCATTGTCATTTTGAAGCACCATGCATCTGAATAAGCCTTCATTCATGTCCTCTATGAATGTATATGTTGCCGGCGCATGTCCTGGGAAAATAATAGAAAATTTCATAGATTCGCTATACTGCTTTATTTCCTCAATCATTGGTATATAATATTCTTTTAAATCCTCTATCATTTTCAATAACATAGGGTCTCTAATTTCAAATTTCACGTTTACAAGCTCATCAAACTCAGATTTCTCCATAAGATCACGATCAGGAAGTCCAGTAGTTGAATCGAGGAAAGCAATTACATTACCTTTACGAATGTAAAGATATCCAACCCTACTAAATGCAAATTCATAAATAGTCTTACCCCAAATTCTCTCAATTGGCACCTCATATTCTGCTATTTTGTGCTTGCCTTTATTTAATGTTGTTCTGCTGATAGCATAATCCTTAATTCTTCTAAGGATGTTTCCTTCTCTAACATAATAATAAGTACCTCCAAATTGACCTTTCCAACGTTCTCTGATTCTTATACTCATTACTTGTCCCTCTCTCTTAATGCTACTATTTTCTTTTAATTCTCTTCTAGATATTTAAATTTTTATCTTTACATGTAGAGTCAAAGTCTCTTTAAATAACTTTGATAAAAGTTTTTGAGTCAAATAGTTCTCCCAAAATCTTTCCTAATTCTTCTCTTAAGAGTCGTTCAGCAATATAGTGTATTTTTATGTTGAGCTCCAATTTAGAATTAGCCGAAGAATTTTAAGTTTTAGAAAAGTTTATGAGGAAGAGACTTGGTTTTTTCAATTGAGGATTGCAAGATGAAGCTGAGAAAAGTAACGATTAATAACTATTTGTGTTTAAAGGATGTTACGTTATCATTTGGTGATTTAACGATTCTTGTGGGGAAAAATGGTTCTGGGAAGACCAGCATTCTAGAGGCTTTATATAGATTCTTTACTGATTTTAGCCCCATAGGGGGTGGTGTACCTAGCGCACTAAGTGATTATTTCTGGTTCGATAGAGATACCAAAAAACCAATAAGAATTTCTCTCGAATTAGAATTAACGGAGGATGATTTTGAAAAATTTTTCCAGCCTCTTCCTAAAACTGTTCGTGATATTATCAAAAACCAATTAGGCGAAAATGGTCTTTTATTATCTATCTCAAGACAAATTGTTTCACTTCAAACTGGATGGAGGACAGAATATCTAAAATGGGGGAATATAGAATTAATAAGGGATGATAAAGCCATAGGATTAGATGAATTTTCAAAAATTCTTATTCCAGAGAAAGTATCTCAAGACTTTGTTCTTTATCTTTTTACTCCACAAGAAATGGCCGGGGATAGATTATTAGTGGATAAATCAAAGAAAGTAGCATATCTTTCAAATCCGCAAATAGATTCGCTGGCCAATAGTGGGATAATTAAAAAATCTAAAGAGGCAATAGGACAAAATTACAGAGAGTGGTGTAACCAGCAAGGATTTAAATTAATAGAAAGACCACCTGCTCAGGAAGAAGTTCCATTTTTAATTCAACCCATAACAGTGGATTTGTTAAATAATTTACTCGCGAACATTGCTAATAACATTAAAGGAAAATTCAGATTTATCCCGGCTGCTAGAGATGAAAAGTTTACTGCTGCTGTGCGGAATCCCATTGTGGACGGTTTTTTATTATCTTCGCAAAGAGCATTATCTTTAAGTACAGCACGAGAGGACGAAATTAGATGGAGTACTTTTAGGAACTGGGTTGAACGATTTTTAGGAAAACGAATTGATCCTAATCCAACGGAATTATTAATTGCTGAAAATAGTTTTAGATTACGAGTTGGATTTTTAGGGGGAGGAGAACAGGAAATATTCGCTTTAATGTGGCATTTATTAGATAAGGATTTTATTTATGGAATTGAAGAGCCAGAAAATCACTTTCATCCAGAGTATTTGAAGAAGCTCTTTATCTTTCTTAAAGAAATTTCAAAAGAAAGACAAATTATTTTATCGACCCACTCTCCTCTGCTCCTCGACAAAACTAATTTGGAAAATAATTGGATTATTAAGCGAGAAAGAAGAGAAACGAAAGTTCATAAACTGAAAGAAAAAGAAGAACTAAAATTTGTGTTAGCGGAACTTGGTTTAGTCCCAAGTGACATTTACTTAAAAGATTTCATTTTCTTCGTAGAAGGTGAGACTGAAAAAGAAGTGATTCCATTACTTGGAGAGAAACTGGAATTTGGCGAATTTATAGATAGAATAGCCGTGATTCCAATTGGAGGTGAGGGACAAATTAAAAATTACCTTAGAATGTGGCTAGAGTTACTAAACATCTTTCCCGTTGAATATTTTATACTCTTAGATAAGCATAGTGAAAATCTAATAAATAAGCTAATTAGGGAATTAAAAGAGTTAAAAATAGATGTTGAAAGATTTTTGGTTTTAGAGAGAGGGAGTATAGAAGATTATTATCCTGTTGAAATAGTTCTTAAAGCCCTCAAGGAGTTATTTGGCATTGAGGGGGAGAATATTGATCCTAATCAACCAAGAGATAAAGAAATAGAGAAAATTCTTAAAAAACATGAGAAAATAAGAAGAAGATGGAAAGTTGACATCGGAAAATATGTAGCTTCTCAAATATCTAAAGAACAAATCCCAAATGAGATAAAAGTAGCTTTCGAGAAAGTAAAGGAAAAGTTAGGTACTTCCATCTAACACATAGTATTGTCATTTGTAGCAAAAATAATGTATCTTTTTACTTTTGATCAATTAATCAAGTAATATTACAAGCTCCATATTATAAAATTTGTAACTGAATGCATTATGGAGGTTTCAAGCTAATAAAATGCTGGAATAACGTAAATAGCAAAATTTTAAATGGAACGATAATAAATATTTTATTGATGGTTATGTCCAAAAAAGAAGAACAAGAAATGGAAGAGCACAAAAAAGAAATAAAAATAGGTGCGACGATACAACTCTTTGATGCAGTAAAGGTTATAAGGATTAGAAAGGAAGCTGTTGAGGAACTTAATAAACTTCCCAAAAATGTTCGAAATGAAGTTTTGGATGAAGCTGTAAAAATTACAATGAACACAATACACCCTTATGATGTAACCTTAGAAGACATTTTAGAAGCAAAGAAGAAAATGAAAGTATAGCGTGTTTTAAACTTTAAAAAGTTTAAAGGTTTAACTTTTAAACTAACATTTATTTGCTCTGCAAGGTGTATCAGAGTTTGGAGGGATATGATTGAGCACTAATCAAAAAATCAAATATTTAACTGAGGAGGCCATGAAAGAGCTTGAAAAATACAATGAAAAGTTCCGCATGGAAATATTAGCTTATGCTATGTTAATTGCTAGTGAAGAAGGTGTAATAGAAGTAAATCAAAGTCATGTTATAAAAGCCTACAAAAAAGTTTCAGGATTAAAACGTTTAGATGAAAGTAAAATTAAATGGTTTATTTATATATCATCTGCCGTTTTATTATCATTTGCTTTTTTACAAATATCTCAGATTATCAACTCACCACAAATATTTTTATTAATACTTCCAATAGTAGTTATTTTATGGGTTATATATTTCTGCTATATTTTCAGAGATTTCTTATCTTTCTGATAATATTTTGTAATATTCTCGCCAATCAGTTTTGATGATAGATCCTTTTAAAACTAGAAAAAACTTTATTGGCAAAGGCAATTCTAATAATTTTACCTCTTATCTTTTGAAAAATCTTCGAAAGTAACAAAAATTGTTGAGATTTTGCCAAAGATTACTAAGAACATTTTAATCTTTTAACTCTGAACCATAATGATAGAAAAGTTCTAGAACTTGAGCTAAAAACGCTAAACTTGAAGCATGAGTAACCATTGATGAGCTAAATAAGATCTAAAGAAGAAGAAAATTATGAAGAATTGTTAAAATACATATACTTAAAGATTTTCTCATATGGTGTATAATAAAAAGTGGATCCTAGGAGTGCTGAAGCTATAGATAAATATCTTTCATTAAAAGAATATTCAAAGAGCACAAAACAAATATATAAGAACTACATCAAATCATTCATCTTATTTATTTCGTTATCTCACTAGTGAAAATTAGCTGCGCTTTCTTTGCGTGAAAGGTTAATTAAAGCTTCGGTAATATAATAGGTTTCAGCATAATCTCCAACTCAATAGCAGGCATATTTTCATCGATTCGAACAATTCGAATTCTATTATCATGTCCCAAGCTTTCTTTAAACGCTTCAATTAATGTTTGATATGTTTCCTCTTTAAATCTCAGAAGGACGTGAACTGTTAAGAGTATGCTTTCCTCCTCAAATAATGTTCGTGCTGCTTCCACATTTATTTTAATATCCTCAAGCACAAAATTCTCAATTAAAGATTTTAACAGTTTATTAAGATCGTCAGCAAAATCTTTTAGAGCCTTCAGCATAATATCCTTCAATTGAGTCATATGTAAATTACTTTTTATCCACTATTTATTCTATACCCTAAACCCACTACAATTTTTAATACCTTCTACCAAATAAGAAATAATACAAAAAGGCAAGTCTTACCCTTCATGAAGGAATTATTAAGATTCATTTCATGAAAAATATGGAGCATATGTTACTTAATGGAATTTTACGTATTGTGATAGGGTGTAAGAGTGTAAAATCCTCATTATAATGGAAATGATTAAGAATACGAAATTATTTTGTGGGTTTCTGTGATTTGTTGGATGTTTTTATAAATGTTTATTTTGTATAGCTTTCTATTATTTTTTGGAAGAGTTGGGGTTTTTCGGTGTGAAGTATTTTAATGTTTTTTGGTTTTATGGTGTTTAGTATTGTTTTTAGTTGATAAGGATAATAGTGGCCTGAGGGTCTGATTCTGTAGGATTGTATGCCCATTCTTGAAAACCAATTTGACATTATGTCGTATTCAATGGCTTCTTCTGTTTGTGGTTCTGGTTCTGATATTATTATTGCATAGTCTTTAATATGCATGCTAGTTAATGATACGTCTTTTATGAAATTTATAATATCTCTATAGGGGACTAGGATGAATGATTTTTCATTGATTTCGTTGAGTGTTATTTTTTCAAAGAAGCTTATATAGTTTGTGTATTCTTCAATAAGTTTTGGTTTTAATGGTAGCTCTGGAATGTTTTCTAAGAGTTTTGCGGTCTGTGCGGATGCAATATAGAAGTTCATGTTTAGTTCAGTCGCGATTTTCATGAGTGCATATGCATATTCTATGTCAAGGGCATGAGTTGTGGTTATGATTTTGTTATAGTTTTTGGCTAGTTTGTTGATTATATTTAATGTTTCTTTGGGTTCTAGTGGGAGCCTGTTTGAGCCTATGTTTGTGCCTTCAATTATTAGTGTGTCTATTTTTAAGTCTTTGTTATTGTTTAGGAAGTTGAGTAGTGGTTCGCTGTTATTAAGTTTGTAGAATTCTTCGTTGTTTAGGAAGCTCTCAATTCTAAAGTCACCGGTATAAAGTACGTTTTCGTTTTTTCCGAAGTATATGAAGGCGTAGCTTGGATATGCACTGTGAGATACTGAGATTGCCATTACATTGTTTCTGTCTGTTTCGAGTGGTGTTAATTGTTTGAGTTGTGTGTAGTATTTGTTTGGGATTAATGAAAGCCATGTTGGTGATAATTCCCATTTTTCTTTCATGTCTTCATAAATTTGGATGTTAGGTAAGTGTACTATGGTTTTTGGGTTTGGGATATTTGAAAGTGCTCCCATGTGGTCTAAGTGCATGTGTGAGATGTATATATCGCTGACATTTTCGTACCATTCTTGTTTTGGTATGATATTGAGTTCTCTGAGTTCTGCGGTGCTTTTTGGTGAAATGAAGGTACTGTAGTATTTGTTCATTAGGTCAAATCTTATGCCTTGGTCAAAGACTAGTGAGTAGTCGTTATCATCAATTCTTACGAAATTTCCGCCAATGCTTTCAGCACCGGCTAGAATTTTTATGTTGATATTTTATGCACCTCCTTTTGGTCTTAATACGTACTTTTTTTCAATCTTTTCTGTCCATGTCATGGTTTCGACAGGATCTCTGAATTTTAGCAGTTTAGGATTGCCAGTTTCAATATTGTAAACTATGTAAAGCCAGTATTTCTCACGCTCTCTAATAGCAACATTAGCTTCGGGGATTGATAGTTCACCGTAGATTTCGGTCCCCTTGTGTCCTTTTACTTCTATTATTCTGAATTCGCCTGTGGATGGATCTTTGCTTATTATATCATAATGTTCTTCTGTTGAGACATCTATTGGGATTCTGCCTTCTTCTTTCTCAATTTTCATGGCGAACTCCATGGCTTTTTTCTCAATTTCATCCTTTACTTTTTTAGGTATTTCATCGTATGATATTGTAGGTTTTTTGAAGAAGTGTAAGTAGCCTAGTGGATCATCAATGATGAATTCTAAATCTGCTATTCTAGACCAAATATTATCTTTATCTCTTAATTGAAATTTTTCAAGCATATCCATGTAATTTTGTAAAGGTTCTAAAATGCTAGTCATAATTCTTTTGATGTTAGTCTTGGCATCAGCTAGTAAGTCAATGGGTAGATTTTTTGTATCATTTTCTTCTGCGACACCAATGCAGTTAGCAATTGCTAGGCTTAAAATTTTGAAGAGTTGAGCTCCTCTAAAAACCTCCTTTGTCTCACGATCAATACCAATTATTTCTTTATATACGAGTTTTCCACTTTTCCTACTCTTGACTTTAATAGGAAGGAGGATGATAGTTTTTGGTGTGTCCCCATAGGCGATAAGATTTATGGGTTTAGTTAGGTGAGGTTGTTTGACAAGTAAACCGTAAAAATCATTTATTACTCTTAATGTTCTTGGCATTTCGTAACCTGTTCTAATTTTTAAAATATTGTTTTCTTCATGCACATTGAAATTAAGAATGTATGCTGATGATTTTACTAATTCGCTAAGTGATTGAAATACTTCCTGATGATTTTTAAAACCTAGTAGTTCTAATGTTTTTTCAACGTCTTCCTTATTCTTAGGTTTGTATAAGATGTTCTTTGATGAGAATTCTTTTTCCATCTCTTGGCGGGCAATTATTATGGATTCTACCAATTTGTCTAAGCCCTGCTTACCTTCATTAAGGAATGTTTTTATTGCCGTGTATTCTGTAACGCGTGTGAATTTTTTCTTTTCACCTTCAATTTGTACTCGGATTGGTGGGGGTATCTTGCTTAAATCTTCAGTTTCAGCATAAAGTAGTACTTCTTGTCCAGTAATAGGTCTAGGGGATAATTGAGCCCTTTTAAGATTCATAAGTTTTCCGTACATGGATTTTAAGGCAGATTTGTCAGCAACATTATTCATGAATAGGGTATATGCTTCTACATTTCTTTTTTGACCAAGTCTCCATACTCTTCCAATACGCTGCTCAACCTTCACTAAACTCCAGGGTATTTCATAATTAATTAAAATGTGTGCAACTTGTAAATTTACGCCTTCAGCAACTACATCGGTCGCTAGTAAAATTCTAGCATTAGGATCCTTTTCAAACTTCATCCTAATACTCTGAAACGTTTCCTCATTCTTGGTTTCATCAGAAGTTAATCTTAGAACAGACCATTCAGGATGGATTTTATTAATATGCCTTTCAATATAATCTAGAGTATCCTTATACTCGGTAAAGATAATAACCTTGGATTCCTTATTACTCATAATATTTTCAAGAAGAGACGTGAGCGCCTTAAGTTTAGTATCACCCTTCTTTATGATAGATTCTGCCATATTTCTGAGTTGTTGTATTTCTTTCTTATCATGATCTCTCAGTAAACTAGAAGTTATATCAAGAAATTCTTCAAAAAGCTTTTCAGGATCTTTATCTGATTCATAATCTTCATAACCCTCTCCAAAAAAGCTCTCAATACTATCTATAAGCTCATCAGAGAACCTTCCAGAATTCGATGGGATTCGATTAATTAACAATCTTTCCAAAGTTCTTAATGCGGCCCACGGGCTAGAAGAAGCCCTCTTAAACACTAGAACAGTAAGTAAGGGTATAACTTTCTCACTAATAATTTTGTTTTCATAAGCAAACTCATTAAGCTTACTCCTTAAAAACTCTACAAGACGCTCAATAAACTCAGCCTCATCACTTCTAACATCTATAACGCACGCAAAAAATTTAGCAGGAGGAAAAACATCTCTACCCTCATAAATCTTATTCACATCCTCTTTTGTTCTCCTAAAAAGAATTGTTCCATGCGTCATTTCATAAAAACGTCTATTATCAAGTGCATTCAAATTTTTATCCAGAAAAGGATCCAAAAGCTGGAGCCTAGCTAAATAATCTTCTGAATCACCCTTATGAGGTGTTGCAGATAAAAATAAAACATTCCTATCAGGAAAACGTTCAATAAGTTGCTTCCCAATATTAGAAAACCTCTGTGTTTTAAACCCGAATTTATGAACCTCATCAACAATTATAAGATCCCAAGGAACATCAGAAACAATACCAATCCTATTTTGTCTCTTAAGTAAATCCATAGAAATAATATAATAACCATCTGGAAAACCTCGCTTCTTCCAAAACTCCAAATTATCACTATCAATATGTATCACACGCGCACTCGAAATACCCATTCTTAAAAGCTCTTTACGCCATTGTCCAACCAAGACCCTCGGAACAATAATTAAAACCCTCCTAACCTTACCCAATAACTCTAAATACCTAGAAACACCAATAGCCGTAATAGTCTTTCCAAGTCCTATTTCATCACCAACAAGAACCCTAATAGGATCCCTAACCGCAAGCCTACCAATAATCTCATATTGATGAATAAAATGCTCAAGTGAATCATCACCAGAAACATATAAATAAGGAGCAAAAAAAGGATGATAACTAAACTCACGAAGTACACTAGAAATCAAACCCTCAACAGCATCCTTAAGATTCATAGCTATCCCTCATTTAAAAAAAGAAGTTTAAACGACCTAGCATGCTTTAAACCACTCTTATGATTACCATAATTCCACCACACTTCCCTGAACATCGAGGCCCAATAATACGCATCAACATAGCTCATATTAATAACAAGCTCACCCAACTCTCTAGCCTTATTATTATTCCTTATCGTTGGTCTAACAAACGCATAAATGATAAGCCTATTATACACATCAATATTCGGCGCAAAAACCATATCATCATCAAAACGACAGTTTAATCTTTTCGCTAACCAAAATACCTCCTTAGGATTAACACGCACCTTAAGATCTACAGCACTCCTTCGAAGACTTTTCGGTGACGACGACCAAATAAATATTGCAGCACGACCCCTAAACCTTACCACATAATAAATCCTCAAAGGATAATTCTTCTCAGAAACTTTTAAAACCACTTTACCCCCTCCTCATCCTTAAACGAAACACAACCTTATCAAACAAGTTCCTAAGATTATTAATCATCACATCATTAAGAACAATTGGTTTTTTAAGACTCACAATACTATCAAATCTAGCATTCGAAAACGGTATAGTCCCTAAAATCTCATTAAACTTCTCAGCAAATATCCTCACAATAACAGGTTCCATATTTTTACCACTAAAACTTATTTCATCAGCAAAACTCACATTCATAGAAGTACTACTATCCCAATTCAACTTAGAAATAGTATCCACTGTCAGCCTAAGAGCGAGCATATCTTTAGGCTTTATACTAATGAGTTTCGCTCCAATATACTCCTTATCAAGCTTCTCCACCTCTTTCTCAACCTCCTCACTCTCAACAATAACACTAAGTGTCGCAGTTTCTTCTTTCCCATCACTACCCCTCCCAATTATTTTGAACTCATGACTTCCAGGCTCCAGAATACCAATGCTCCACTTTGCTCTCAATGGTAGAGATCCTTTATTGGGTATTATTTCTCCTTTTTCAACAATTAGCTCAACACCATAAGAATATTCGCCTACAGAATTAACATCAACATCCACTATTACCTCCTGACCTTGCCTAACAACAATAGTAGGTTTTACATCTATAATAAAGCCATAAGTACTCACTTCCTCATGTTTTATAATGATGCTTTCTTTCAAGATTTTCTGCCAATTATCGTACTTAATCAACTCATCTAATGTCAACGATCTATCACCAAATCTAACTTCATACCAAATCTTATGCACTTCTTTATCAATTGTTTTTCTACCGCTCTCCTTAAGAAGCTTATCTCTTAACATTTCGGCTGCAATCTTATACGAAAGTATTTCGGCACTATCTTTTAATACCGAAGGCTTTTCACAACCCCCATCAGGGCCAATACGCTTCCAGTAAAGTATACCATCCATCAGAATACCTACATCCAGCTTCTCGAGACCGTTAAACACGGCTTGTTGTATCGCATCACGTGTTGTGAAAGGTGCTGAAGCTATCATGAAAAATGTATTAACAATTTCCCTGAATTCATGACGATCCGAACCCTCAACAAGATCTAAATTCGAATTACGCTTTAAAAACTCAGACAGATCATCAAACTTAAAGTCTAATCTAAGCTTAGGCCCCGTACTTGGATCACTTAAACCCTTCTCAACTTGTAATACCAATGATGATTCGCTTGTTGTTATAATGCTCTTTACTGTATCATTGGCTCCTATCCTAACTGGATAATATATTTTAGTGAGAGAAGATAACAACGAACTATTCAAAAGTTTATTGATATCATCAGAATATTTCTTAAGCTTACGATTCATAAGATCTCTGACATCCCTATCACGATAATACTGTTCAATCTCATTTCCAATCTCCTCAGCAGCTTTTTTCCTAGCAGCATACTTTAAGAGTTCATCAAAAACATTATCATCCTTAGGACAAACAACAACAATACTATTCCTAAACATCCTATTACTAGAACCCCTCATTAATATAAGCTTTCTAATCTCATCCTCACTCACACCAGGCTTCACAAGAACAACAAGTCTCAATGAAGGACTATCATTCATCAACACATCCATCCACTCATCATCACCATAACCTATAACCACTGTATTATCCTTACCAAAAATCTTCTCTCCAATCACCTCTTTAACAATCTTCTTCTCTTCAATTATCTCTTTAACAATCCCCTTCAAAATATTATAAAGCGGTACTAATGGCCCCCTAAGTATCTCCTCAGCCCTCTTATCAACATACTCTATAATAGATGGAAACGGTGTAAACCAATACCTACCAGCCTCAGAAACAAAGTGAGGTAGCCTACCCACCATCTCATTAAGAACAGTCTCTATATCAGCAGGCTCAAACTGTTTTGCACGGAAAGTCTCAGGCTCAAAAACCATCAAAGCAACATCCTTAACATCAGGAAATGCCTTCAACGGTATATTAAAAGCATCATAAACATATGTTTTCAAAAGCACAGCACTACCAACATAAAAAGCAAGCTGAGGCTTTGAACAACTACTAATAGAACCCAACTTACCATCCTCACTAATAATATCCCTACTCACAATATCATCAAACTCCTTCTTACTCTCAGATAAAACCAAACGCCTAATCTCACGATCACGCAAATCAATATGCCAAGGCATTATAAAATCAGCATCACCATCACTCCTCAACAACCTCCTAATAACCTTCCTAGTAATCCTAATTGCATCCCTAGTCTTCTGAAGATCCCTATTCCTCATAACAATCTCATGCAAAACCTCAATATATTTAGTATGAAAAGGATAAGTATCCTTAAGCGAAATAACCCTACTCCCTTCACCAACAGAAAACTGCCAATCATTCTCAGAACCAAAAACATTATGCTCTCGATAAAACTTATAAATCCTATCCCTAGCATTAGACGCCTCATTAACATCAATCTTCTTAAAAATCCTCTTCTGCAACACCTTAACAACATCATCAGGAGCAACAGGCACAACAATCTTCGTAGACTCCCTCCTCAAATGATTCAAAACATAACCAGCAACACCCCTGAAAACATCCTCCTCCACAAACCTTATCTCCGAAGCCTCCTTCCTATATTCAGCCTGAATAGATACAACAAGAACAACCCTAGGAGAACTCTCAACAGCCCTCGCAAGATAATCCAAAAAAAGAAGCACATTATCACCATACTTCTTATACTCAGAATTAATCATGTTAAAAACATAGTGAACAATCTCATCCAGTAATATGATCACAGGAGACTTTACATCAGAAAACATACTCCTAATCAAATCAACACTAGGAACAGGAGAATTTTCATTATCAAGATCCCTAACCCTCCCATAAACACCAAGCCTATAAGCAAGCATACCCCAAATAGTCCTTATAGTGAAACCCCCCACCTCATAAGGCTCTTTAGGATTAGGAACAAGACTAGCCCTACTACCATCCATCACAACAATCAACGGCTTACCAGCACTAGCAACCAATGAAGATAAATCATCACTAAGAATACTCAACTTATCAGGACTATTAAACGCATGATACAAGAAAATTTGTGTATGCGTCTTACCACCACCAAAAAGAGAAGTCAAAAGAAATACCGAACCACCTTTCTCATTATTCAAAGCCTTAACAATATCCCCCAACAAATCCCTCATAGAAACAGTAACATAAGTACGCCTAAAAAACTCCCCAGCATCAGAATAGAAACGCTCACTCCTACCGCCAATGACATCACCTAGGTCAGGCGCCGCCTTATCATCAAAACGCACATCATTAACGTCATCCCACAACTCAAGAACCCTTCTATTTAACAACTCTTTAATACCCATACCCATCACCCCAAGAATGATATTATACTATCAGGTCTTAAATATTCTACGACCCTTCTACACAACACTTTTTCAACATCCTCAGAAGGCAACACTTTAGCCATGATCCTAGCCATAATAATCGCCTCATCAACATAAGATGAAAACTTCCCCTTCAACTCATTCAACCTCCGCATAAACTCATCCCTAGAATAGGAAATAGCAAAATACTCTAACACATGAAGAGCATCAACAGAACACCTAATCTTCAAATCACTCACACCAACACCGCGAACCTCCAAAAGCTCACCTAACTTAGACTTCTCAGAAGATACAGGTTCCATAAGAATAAGAGTCTTAGCCCTAGCAACATTAGCACCTTTTTCTTCCTCTTCTTCATCCTCTTCACTAGGCAAAACACTACCACTACCATACTTTAAAATTCTCCATTTAACCGCATCATTCAAATCTAACAATGTACCAATAGAGATAATCCTAGCATCCGTACTCTCCAAAATTTTTCTTTTAGCATCACCAAAAGCCACTTTCACAATAAGATAAAACATACTATCAGCACTTTTTACAGTTTCCTTTAAATCAGCCTTTTCAGATAAAGCTTTCACCAAACCTAAATAAGATGCAGGATACACATAGTTCTTCACTAAATACTCAGTCTTAATAACTCCCATACTTCTAACCTCTTTATATCCAGTCGCCACAGAAAGCGCACTAACAAAAGCACCAATAATAAGATCCCTACCAACAATACCTTGCTCAATAAGACTCCTAGAAACTTCTTCGCTCTTTTCAACCATCCTATCATAAAGCTCAGAAACATCAATGGAACCCGAAGCACCCTTCCTCCATACAACAACGATACTTGTATCCATAGAAAGCTTACCTCTAGAAACAACACTCCGAGCTGACTCAGTTGTTATGGAAAAGGCGTTCGTAATTTTTAAACCAGCGTGTTCCCATCCAGCTTTTAGCAGAGCTTCCCATGCGTCAGGGCTTGCATGGGCATAATATGTGATTAATAAGCCATTATCCTTTAATTTTGATGCCATTGTTATGAATGACATGCTTAGAAGATTTTGAAAATGTGCGACACCTTTTTCATAACTGACATTACTACCAAGCCTTGGTGGATTAAGACTTACTTCACTTAAGGCGTACTTTTCCCATTGTGTAGATATTTCAATCCAATTACTTCCAACTTTTTCAAAAAATGTTTCTGGAATAAACCTAGGAACTAGTTTATTTCCGTTAACATCACTTAATGCCCTCTTCAACCAGACATAATAGAAGTCACTAAGTTCAGCATAAGGAACATCATCATAATAAGGCGGATCAGTTACAATTAGATCAAACTTCTCATTAGAATCAAGCTTGCTCAATACAGTAGCATCATCAAGCAAAACTCTAACTTTACCAGAACTACCAGAAATGAGATAAGATAAGCCTTTAGAAATAGAGCTTAGCGATCTAGTGAATGAACCTAATATATTAATTGTGGGTATCACTTCTATCCAGTTCCAAGTCATTGCAATACCTCTAAAAGCTAGAGATTCACGAATAAACTTCTGTGTAGGTTCTGTTGATGTAACTATTGAGTTGTAGTTAACATGTTTACATAGTGCTATTGCTAGGTATGTTGTTATTGCCTCTGCGTATTTGTGTGCTTCTTCTTGGTTTAATCCTTCTTTGATTTTTTCCTGCTCTATTTGTTTACCTGCTTCGCGTATTAGCTTGACAAGTTTTACGAGTGTTAGGAGTTGGCGCGGATTAAAGAGCTTATACCATTCGGTCATAGTATAATTTATAGGTTGCAGGTATCCACCTATTGCCTGCGTTCCATAAGGGGCCAGTTTTTCTTTTGGTATATCTGGATCATCTGATTCTAGCAATTTTACTATTTCTTTTCTTGCTAGCTCAAGTTTTTCTTGGTCTTTTTCTGTGCATGGTTCGAATTCTAAATCTTCCTGTTTAATTTTAACTTTGACGAGCAGTCTTTGTCTTGCCTGCACTTCGTTTATCCATGGTGGGAGTTCTGTGTTTGTGCCGTAGCCTATGTCCTTATTGTAGAGTTCAAGGGCAAATTTCACGTAGCTTTTAAGTCTCTCTTTAATATCTTTTGGTAGGTTGTTTGTTTCTGTGTAGTGTTTTCCTGTGTGTGGGTCTATTTGTGCTATTGTTGAGCCGCAGTGGAGACATATGGCTTGTTCTCTTCTTGCGTTTATGTTTGGTTCTGGTACTCTGTATTCTTTGTTTTCGATGGTTATTTTGTTTTTTTCTATTTTTGCGTTTTCTAGTTTTTGTTTGTTGTTAATATCTATGATGTCTATTTTGATTTTGTCGTTTTCTATTTTTGGTTGCATCCATGTGAGTCTTTCGTATCCTTTGTTGTTTTTGGTTTTTGCTAGCCACCAGTTTCCTATTAGTGGTGTCCATCTTTTGCATGTTGGACATTTGATTTCCCATGTTCCTATATAGGCTGCTGTGTCTTGGTCGTAGAGTTGTTGTATTTGTGTGTCTTGTGTTAATTGTTGTATAATTTGGTTTCCCCATTTTTCAATGTCTTTTATGAGTTTTTTGCCATATTTTTTTGGGTATTCGAGGATTGCTTTTAGGAATATGTAGGCTGTTGGGAGTAGTTCTACTGCTGTGGTGTCTAGGTTGAGTCTTAATGATTCTAGTGGGATTGAGCCGAAGCCTGCGAATGGGTCGAGGAGTTTTGCGTTGAATTTTTCTTGTGTGCTGAAATAGGCGTAAAATGGTAAGTTTTTGTGTGCTACCTTTGTTTTTTCATTTATACCTATGCCGCTTAAGAATTTTCTTGGATCTGTATTTTCTGGTAGTAATGCTCCTGCTATGATTGCTCTCGCTGATATGAGTGGTTTTCTTGTCCACCAGAAGACCATTTCCCAGTGTGGTGGCCTTCCGGGGCCTTTCTCGACTGCCGAAGCTTCGCTAATTTTATTGAATGGAAACAATGGTGTTTCTATGAATTTTCTTTCCATATCACTCACTTAATATATATTGTGTGGAGGAACTATTTAAAGCATATTGAAAATTTTACATGATTCGTATAGGAATAATTTTCTCTGGAAAGTTAAGTTTAAGAGGTTTTTAGTAGAGGTTATTTCTTTAATGGCTTCTAATAACGAGTAATGTAGCGTATGCTGTGTTTAGTTGAGTGTGTTGCGAATGAGGTTCTATGTTTCATGAAAGGTTTAGTGTGCGAGAAACTTGTAAATGATTGCTAAAATTGCTACTGTGATGATCAGCGCTTTTATACCTAAAGTGAAAATGTAAGTATGCTGGAAGCAAGGACTGTATTTTATTGTTTGCGAGGTGCATCATGAGTTATGAAGACGACAGAAAAATAGTATATTCCATAATAAGCGTTCGTTAGGCTTATTATGACAATAATTATTAAGTGGGTGTAAAGATGGAATTGCAAGCGTTAACGACCTTTCATTATTTTTCAACATATATCAGATGATGCAGGAAAACAGGGTCAAATTTAAATATATTTGAAGATACTTAGGTAGATAATGAATACCGAAGATGCAAAACAAAAGGATGATGCTTTAAAAGAGGAAATGTATGAGATTATTGGAGCACGAGCGAATGAGAAAAGAAAGAAAAGAATATTATGTGTTCCATTTGGCGGTGTGAGTATCGGTATCGAAGTAAATGATCGGAACGCACTAATAAATATACCTGAAAAAACAGCAGGGCTAAAGTTTCTTATAGCAAGAGACAATGGTATAATAGGTGCTCCTAATGAAGTATTAGCCTATGAACTATATAAAGATCAGCATTATAATTATTATGCGATAGGAAAGATTACACCATATAATAACCTAAAGACTGATATGTATATAACAATTATTAAAAATACCCCCGTAATAAAAGGTGTAAATTATCTTGAATTTGATGTAACCTTCTTTCCAAAAGAAGTAGAAATAATAGAGTATGGACCTAAAACAGAGTGGCTGCCAGAACCTAATAAAAATATAAAGATGAGTATTGGTCAATCATTTACGATACCTCCTGGCATTAATATACCTATTTCTATCAACTTTAAGTTTAGATGGAACAAAAAGATAGGGAGAGTGATCTCTGGCAGATATGGTAATGGTGTTCATTTTCAATTCAATAAAATTGATGAGTACTTAGATGGTGAGAGGTCACTATATTTTATAGTACGGGTACCTAAAGGTAAAAAATTAGAGTATTTGAAAATTGATAATATAAAAATACGCTATGACAGGTCATGGAAAAAAGATATAGAAGAACAAATAAAAGATACATTAGTAATAAAAGTAAAGATAAAAAACAAAAACTTAACTCATGATAAGATAAGTTAGAAATTATTTCTGTTACGTACCTTTAATTATGACTCTGCTAACTTAACAGCATCTATTGATATTATCATGAATTTATTTAGATATATCTTACTATAACATGAATACTTCAAATCAGTTCTTTCATGAAAACCTATGACAGATATACCGATAGACTTGTTTTTCAAGCATAAAAGTGCTTTACCTATTCTGGTATAAAAATTCTAGTAGTTTAAGTTTGCGCTATTTCTACTTGGTTTCATTAGCTTTATTTCATAACTTATAATTGAGATCTATTTTCTTCAAATTACCATATATAGATGTAAACTCACATCATGTTCCCTTCAATATCTAATATTCTTGGGAGTACATGCTTATTAATGCCTTTAGAGTAGCGTCATTTAACAAGTATCTCATAAAGAGAATTAAAAGAGTAGAAATGACTTGATTACCACGTCTCGCACCATTCGCTGTATTCCATAAAGGGAATTGAAATTATTAATAACTTAGCCAGTTTATAGCTAGTTTCATAATGTTGTGTAAAGATTCAAGAGCTTTTTATCTAACACGCTAAGAATTTTCGTTTTCTCGTTGTGCTTCTTTCTGATCAATTGTACCACTAATACTTGTTAAAAGATATTGCTCTTATATGGGATTTTTGTGGCTGGTCATTCTATCAAATGGTATTTTGCATATTTTTGTTTTGTAGAATTCACAGTTTTTGCATTTCCATTCTTTAGGTGGTGGAGGTTTTTCTCCATTATCAATTTTCGCAAAGGAGTTGAGTGTCTCAATTGCATTAGTTTCGTTGACGTTCTCTTCCCATGTTTCCTTCTTATTCTCCTCTACTATCAAAATCTGGACTCT
>Ga0080004_1160378_pt1 | contig 41204 bp, 65 predicted proteins | sample WasSprMetagenome_FD_69207 | JGI IMG/M metagenome (GOLD analysis project Ga0080004, IMG submission 69207) | Sulfidic aquatic microbial communities from Washburn Spring, Yellowstone National Park, USA - WS (SPADES assembly) (version 2) | ecosystem: Environmental > Aquatic > Thermal springs > Hot...
GCCCACGACGTTAGCCTTTCTCTTTACTTCCTCGAAGAGCTCCCCGGGCTTCACCTGGGCACCACCTTGAGCAGGATCTGAACCAGTATCGTAAGTATCACTGAGACCAGTATGGCCCAAGTCTTGGAGTCGACGGACTCTACCCTGGCCTTTATCTCCCTGACGCTCTCCTTAAGCCAGTTAATCTCCCTCTCAACGCCTGAGACCCTCTCCTCCAGCCTTGACACCCTCTGAACCAGGTCGATCACTATCGGGTCGTCCTTATTTAGTAGCCTGTCATCCTTCGAGTCATCCATGCTTCATCGCCCTCTTATATCCGACTCCTATTCCGAAGTAGAAGCCCGTCACCATGGTCAGGACGGGTATTACCTGCTCCCAGGTGACTCTGCCCAGGCAGAGGGCTATGAAGGACCCTATTAACAGGACCAAGGCTATTATGTCCTCCGGTCTCAGGTCCACACTATCACCAAAAACAAAAAACCCTGTAACACAATAAAATAAGAAGGAAAAACAAAAACACTATTTGCTGAGCAGTACCTTGAGGTTCTCTACACTCAGCACCTCTCCCGCCAGCTCCGCCTCCCCTCTGTGCTCCGCCGTGTAGAACCTCAGCTGGGGCCTCCCCCTCCTCGGGTTCACCCTGCTCGCCACTATCCTTTCCTGCTCCGCTAAGGTTATTAGGTACTTGTTCAGTGTGTCCACACTCAACATTGTCTTAGTTAGTAGCTCGGACTTGGAGACCCCCTCCTTTCCGGCACTCTTAATCAGCTCGTAGACCCTCATAATGTTCTTCTCCTCCGTCACCACGGGCGCCGACGTCGCCCCAGTCTCTACGTCCTCCACAACCTTCCTCGCCGAGTCTAGGAAGACCTTCAAGTCCACGGAAGCCCTTTCGACGTCCTCCGCCTCCACAACAACTATCGTCCCGGGCTTGGGCTCCCTGACTAGCCTCCTTAACGTCGCCATCTTCAGCAACATGAAGGGCGTCTCCGCGTAGTAGCTCTTCCACAGTGACGTGGGGCTCTCCCTCTCAATCCTCATAAGCTCCTGCTCAACGACATTGTCGTAGTCGGACAGCATGTCTAGGGCCTCCTTGCTCGCTGAGACCGGCACTATCCCTTCGAAGGCCTTAACCAATTCCGTGTAGGCGGCTATTATGTCGTTCCTCATCGCGTTTACCTTCTCGTCCTTGTACATCATCGGGATGGTCTTGTCCCTCCTCTCGGCGTAGGCTAGGATGAATCTGTTCATGAATCCGCTCAGGAAGTCCTCCTCGGTTATGTACATCCTGGGAGGGGTCGGCAAGTTCCCTAGCACGGTCACATACAAGCCCCTCGGGATTTTGAGTGTTAAGCTCCTCAACTTCCTCGTCTCTCCCCTGCCCATGTAGAGGGAGCTTAAAATCTCCCTCACTCCGAACATGTACCTCTTCTCCAACGTCTTGAAGAACCCTCCCATCTCGTCCTTCACCCACGCCACGCTGTCGCCCTCGTCCAGTCCGTTAAATAGCTCGTAAAGGGCCTCGGGCGTGAAGGATGCCGGCATGAGTAGCTTGGGCTCCACAGCGTCCACAATGCTCTCAGCCAGGTTCATGGCTGTCGTCTTCCTAACAATTCTTGAAGGCCCTATCAACAGCACCCACAGGTTGGGCATTAAGCCCTTCGGGGCGTAGGACGTTATTATTCTCGCATACCTCCCCACCAAAGTGCTCGCCAGCCAGTAGCTGCAGGCTAGGTGAAATATCCTCGGGGCGTCGCAGGCGTTGCTGGCGTATTCTGTGTAGAGGTCTATCAGGTTCTTTCGGCTCATTCAACCACCTCAGCAACTACGTAGCCCCTATACCCCGGCTCCTTGCGGTTGGGGTATACGCCCGTGATCTCGGCGTTCTCTAGCTTCAGTGCCTCAATAACTCTCTTCATAAGTGCCAGCAAGGTCTCCGGGTCGTCGCATATAATGCGGATTTGAACTTTTCTGCGTTTAGACGTGGCACGTTTCACGTTTCACACCTACACATAAATTAAAAAATAAAAGTTTATATTTGTTAGCGGAGGAGCTCCTCAGTGAGGATGGCTACGGGCACCATGGCGAGACCTGTGTAGAAGACAGCCCACGCCACAGTGTTCTCCCCCCTCCACCTCTTCTCGTAGTTCACCAAACCGTAAATCGCTAGAGGGACTAGCATCAGGAAGGTGTACTTCTCTAGCACGACGCCGAAGTACAATATCAGGATCGTGGATGCGGCTGACAGGGCTTTAAGCGTCTTTATTCCGTAGGTGTTCGCTATCGTCTTGATCCCGAAAGCCCTGTCCGCTTCTACGTCTGGAACGTCCTTGGTTCCCTGCCACCCGAAGGTCCATATTGTGGCTATTATCCCGTACCTGTAAGCCCCGGGACCCATGACGGCCACTATCGGGATGAAGCCTCTCGACACGGACATCCACGCAAGGCTGAGCCACGGGTTCACCTTCCTGGGAGATATTGGCGGTAGGGAGTAGAAGACGGCGAAGAACAGCATCAGGCACGTCATCAATCCGAAGTAGAGGGATATCGTGAAAGCCCTTCCAACAGCCGCTAGGGCGCACAGGAAGGCTATTCCCAGAGCCTCCTCCTTGGTGACCCTCCCCGAAGGTATCGGGCGGTACGGCTTAGCCCTCTTATCCAGCTCCGCGTCCGCTACCTGGTTCATTGCCTGCCCGCATGCCTGGGCTAGGGCCATTGTGATCCCCATGTAAACGCCTTTAGTCAGCGCCGTGTAGGTCATTCCCTCAGAGGCTATGGACAGGAAGACACCCACTGCTATCGGAGCCACCAGGGTGAAGGGCCTGAGGAGGGCGAGGTAGTCCGACAGCCTGCCGAAGAACCTTCTGAGCCTCGGGTAGCCCTCCAATATCCCGTAGTACTTAGGGACCTTCACAGCCCGAGCCACCTCTTCACCCTTTTGAGCACCCCCGGTCTCCTGAGGAAGGAGAACCAGCCGAGGTCGTAGCAGAAGTACACGGCGACCTTTATCCCGTTCACTACCAGAATGTATAGGTAGAGATTGGTTTGGTGCAAGGCTATTAGGACGGTCGCAAGTGCGCTCTCCCAACAAATTGTCCACACTCTGTAGATAAGCGACTTTACTAAGAGCTCTTCCTTGGTTACATCCTTGGGCTTCATCTGCTATTCCACCGCCGGAGACAGTCCTAGGCCCAGGAGCAGTGTCGTGCTGGTGACTCCGTAAGCCATCCCTAGGGAGCCGTCCACAAGCTCCGCTATTGCTCCCGTCAGAATGTAGGTTAGTATATCTAGCACTATTTTACCCCACAAAAACTTCCTCCTAAAGTTTTAAAGTGTTGTTTATATAAACTGTCTAAGGGTACTTTATATATGGGTGTGTAAGTGGAGCTGAAGGGCAGGGTCAGGGAGATGGCGGAGAAGCTGGTTGCGATGCTGTCCAGCTACCTTGGTAGGAAGCCGTCGCTGGAGGAGGTAGTGGAGCTCGCCCTAGAGAGGCTACTACAGGAGTTTGAGGGCAGGTACGAGCTGGTGTGGTACTGAAAAGAGGTTAAACTTTAGGTCCCCACCTAGAACCCCACAGAACGGCGTTCATTAGGACGAAGTAGGTGGCCCCCGCAAGGACGAGCGCCAGGTACAGCACCAGACTCTGAAGGTCCACGACAATGACCGACATTATCCTGAAGAACTGGATAGCCTCTATCCTTCCGAACAACTCCAGCATCTCGTCCCTTGGGAGCCCGTACTTCACCTTCTCCAGCTTCACGATGAAGTATAGCTGGGTAACGGTTGTGGCTGTGAGCGTCAGGAGGGCGAGCCAGGACCCGGAGGTAAGCATGATCATAGCCTCAATAGCCAGAGTGTCGAAGAGCACACGGAGCCACCAGAACGTGGGGCCCTCATAGGTTATGCGGGTCTCTCCCCTCTCGGTTCTGCACTCAATTGCCTTCCCGACCTCGTTGAGTAACGTGTGCTCCACGCATATGTCCTTCAGGTTCCCTTCAAAAGCTATTTGATAGAATATGGAGCTGAACACCACCGCCAGCAGGAGGACGAAGACCTTGTTCACCTCACCACCCGCCAGAAACCACCCGTAGGCCGCCATAGAGGCGAAGCACAGGCTTATCGGAGCCCACGAGTGGATTGTGTTCTTGTCCAACCCGTCGTTGTAGGCGTGCCCGAAGACGGTGCAAAGCAACAGAGACGCTAGGGCGTAGGAGGGCTTGGGTGAGACCAGCAGTGTCAGGGCTGTGAAGGTCAATGCGACTAAGCACATCAATGTGTGTATAACTTGATGCCCCCTCCTCAAGCTTATCTCTCCGCTGACTAGGGGATGGTGCTTCTTGTGCACGTCCTTCACGTCATACCAGTAGTCCATGACCGAGTTGTGCCCGAAGCTAGCGTAGTGAAGGGCGAGGCTGAGGGGTAGCAGGACGGGTATTAGACGCGGGTCCCCTCCAGCCAGCAGGTATGGGACGGTCACGGAGTAGAAGGTCGCGAAGCCCGTCTGTGCCCTGAACAGCTGGAGCCACTTCCTCACTTCATGCTACCTCAAAACACTATTTGTTTGAATGTTTAAAATTGTTCTCAGTCTGTTAAACTTATTAAACTTCTTAACGTTAAACATTTTGAGGTGTAGACGTGCCCGCATGTCCTCTTTGTGGCGCCGAGGTGGAGTACTTCACCAAGAAGCCGCGCTCTCACTTCGTCCAGTGCCCTGCCTGCGGCAAGAAGTTCAGCATTACAGAGCATCCAGAGCTGAAGGACTTCATCAAAGTCGTTGAGGAAGGGAAGAGGAAGGATGAGGGAGCTCCTGAAGAGAGGGAAGAGGAGGGAGCCGCTGAGGTCAAAGAAGTGAAGCCCGTCAGGAGGTCCGTTCCTAAGCCTCTCTTCGAAGAGCCCAAGCCCATGGAGGAGGTCATTTATGAGGTTCTCAGCGAGTGGAACTGCGACGAGGACTTCATCAACAGGATCGTGAACTACGTCCAGCGGAAGCAGTACTTCGACCCCGGCTGGCTCATGAACATGCTGTTGCATGCCAGGACGGGCAGGAAGTTCACTGAGCAGGAGGCTTACATGGTTGTGGACGAGATCGTCAGCGCCATTGAGCAGGAGAAGAGGAGGGCGGAGCAGTTGGGGAGGCCTTATTTTGGCTCGATAATTTGGGCTCAATCCTCTTCGAGGACCTACCAGCCCGGCTACCCGATGTACCCTGCCACAGGCTCCCAGCCAGCCTACCCGACAACATATCCTCCCGCCACGCCGACGGGAACTCCTCCATCACCTGCCTATCAATATCAGCAACAGATGGCTATAACGCCTCAGCAGATCAGGGAGTGGATTGCCCAGTCCCTCGCCGAGCAAAGGAAGGAGAGCGTCATAGACGAGCTCAGGAGGCAGGTGGCTGAGCTGGAGAAGAAGAGGATCGAAGACAAGGCTGACTTGGAGAAGAAGCTGATGGAGTCCATAACTAAGACGAAAGAGGAGCTCATTAACGCAATTAAGGATGCTATCTCTTCCCTAGCTCCGGCACAGCAGGTCCAGCCAGCAGGGATAGACAAGAAGGACATAGAGCTCATGAAGGTGGAGATGGAGAAGGCGTTCGCGCAGAGGGTCGCGGAGCTCGAAAAAAAGTACCTGGAGGCGAGGTCAGAGTCGGAGAAGAAGGAGCTTCTGGGTCAAATAGAGGAGCTGAGAAGGAGGCTGGAGGACGTCAAGCGTGAGGCGTCCGCGATAACAATATCTCCCGAAGGGTGGAAGAGCGATGAGGCCAGGCTTGTCGCGGAGCTTGGGGGAAGGTTCCTCGACTTGGTCAAGGACAGGAAGCCGATGGAGTACCTTGTGCGGATAATCCCGCAGACCCAGGCCCAGCCCTCGCAACAACAACCGATGAAGACAGAGAAGTCTTTGGAGGACCTGATTAGGGAGACGGGTGGTGAGGTTGAGTAGCGTTATTGAGCTACCAATAGATAAGCTGATGGGAGTCGTCTTCGTCAGGTGCCCTAGGTGCAAGGAGCTGATGGACTTGGAGGGCGAGGAGTATCGGGATAACGGAAGAACTTACGTGAGGGTCTGCCTGGTGTGCGGTAAGTGCGGAGCCAAGTACTGCCTGAACACGCCTTTCGTCGAGGTGGGAGGATGATAATCGTGTGCCCCAACTGCGGGAGTAGGGTCAAGGTGGAGGAGGTCGAGGAGGAGATGGAGGGAGGTCACAGAGTCACCGTATACAAGGGCAGATGTGAGAAGTGTGGGGCTAGGCTCGTAAGGAAGGTCAAGATACGCCCCAAATCCAACTACCTGCTAAGCTACTCTAGGGTCGAGGTCACGACTTCGTGGGCTGGGGCTGACCTAGGCTTCGTGAAGGCGACGCCCACATATGCTGGCGGGTGGTGTTGAGCAATGATTGATGTTCCGCGAGAAGGCCTACAAATTGAGCCACACAACTTTAAACACAGAAATAACTTGAGGTGACGGGCTTGAAGGCTGTGGGAGTGTTCTCAACCAAGGGAGGCACGGGCAAGACCACGATAGCCATCAACCTGGCTTACAGGCTGGCTAAGAGAGGGGCTACGGGGCTTCTCGACGCCGATATAGACAACTCCAACTTCGCCCAGTTCGTTGGGTTCGACCAGCCCGTAGAAGTTGTTGGAGCTAAGTCGATTAAGCTCCCTGTGTGGAACGGGGTCAAGGTGTTCAGCATGTCGCTGGTCACCGGGCTTAAGGGGATTAGCATGACGGAGGACAGGTACGTCCAGATCATTAACGACGTGATGCAGTACGCTGACTGGGGCGATCTGGACTTCCTGGTGGTGGACCTGCCTCCCGGCTCGTCCAATGTCTGGAGAGCCATCCTCAAAATATTCGCTAACGTCCTCGCTGGCGACGTCGTCGTCACCCAGCCCAACATCGTGGACTCATTCGTCAAAGCGGTCGACGTCCACAAGTACTACGACATCCCGATAATAGCTGTCGTGGAGAACATGGCTTACTTCGAGTGCCCGAAGTGCGGGGAGAGGCACTACCTGTTCGGAGAGTCTAAGGTGGCTAAGGCGGCTAACGACTTCCCAACACTTCAAATCCCGTTCCTGATGGATGTCCGGAAGGGCGTCGTGTTCGAGCACGAGAGCCTCGATAAGCTGGCGGAGCTAGTGGCCGCAACCGAAGTTAAGAAGACCTCCTTCCTGGAGAGGGTTAAGGAGGCTGTCTCGAAGGAGCTTAAGGAGGTTGTGGTCAAGGTGTTGGCTTACGTAATAGTCAAGGCTCAGAAGGAGATAGACGGAAGGGAGCTTGCCAGCAAGTACGGGTTCACGGACCAGAAGCCCTTCGTCCTCACCGTTACGGACGAGTCCATGGAGAACGTGATAACCAGGGTGGTGATGAGGGTCAGGGACGGGAAGCTGGTCGTGCTTTCTAAGCCTGAGCAGGCGGAGTACGAGATTGTGGCGTCCTACAAGACCCTGGCCAGGATAATCATGGGCAAGGCGAGGGTGGGGAACACAGAAGTGCCGTACGACCCGACGGACGCCTGGCTGAAGGGCGACGTGGTGGTCTACGGGATGGGCTCCGTGCCCAAGGCGATCGCGGTCCTGAAGCACGTGTTCGCCGAGAAGGGGTTCATCGAGGACGTGAGGTCCAAGTTCGCTAAGGTCCTGGAGAGGTGGATATAATGCCCGGAGGGATGTTGGATAAGCTGAAGAAGGAGCTGGAGAAAGAAGCTCTTGAAAAACTGGAGCCGATACGAGAAGAGCTACAGGAGATTAAGAAGCTTCAGGAAGAGCAGTTGAAGGTTCTGAAGGAGATTAAGAAGCTTCTTGAGGGGATGTCGAAGTGAGCTCCGGCAGGAAGAAGGAGTACGAGGAGGTCCTGAACAAGATCTTCGGCACCTCGATTAGGTGGTCTAAGCTCTCACTGGAGGAGCTGACCCAGCTGGCCACGGTGCTCGCCAACCCCGGATCGCTGTGCGAGAGGCTCTGCTCCAAGGAGGCTAGGTACGTGGACCTCCTGAAGTTGCTCAGGGACACCTTGAGGGAGATCCCGTACGAAGGACCTCTAGTCAAGTTGCTTAAGAAATTTATGAAGGTGGAGGAGGGTGGGAAGGAAGAGAAAGATACTGGTGGTGGGCGGGAAGCCTGAATTCGCGGCGGCCAGGCTGGGCGATCTGGAGAAGGGGATGCTGGACAAGCTGGTCGAGTACTGGGGTTGCGACAGGAGCGAGGCGATCAGGAGGTGCATTGTCTACACGTACATGAAGTTCCTCATGGGTGCGGACATAAGCGAGGAGACCTTGAGCAGGGTTGTTGAGGAGTACCTCAAGTTCGGGAGGCTGGTTGGGCGTGGTTGACTGGTCCTTCCTCGCCGATCCGGAAAAGAGGAAGGCGGTCGCCAAAGCCCTTCAGTACGTGAAGAAGCTCAAGCAGGAGGGGAAGACCTGGGAGGACTTCGAGCTGTCGGAGATAGGGGTGCCGTGGCACGTCTTCAGGAAGCTGGTTTACGAGCACGAGGTTTTTGTATGTACATACTCCTCGAGCAAGCACAGATTCTATAAGTTCGCGGTCCCGATAGACGAGGTCGAGAGGAGGCTGAACGAGGCTGAGGTGGCGACCTCCCCCGCCCTCGTGACCGTCTCGGAGGAGAGAAAGCACGTAGAGATCCCGGACGACTTCTGGGCTCCTGTCGAGGGCTACGACGACATCAAAGAGGTCTTTTTAGCTTCCCTAAAAGCCAACGAACCCGTCCACATCCTCCTGATAGGTCCGCCGGCGACGGGTAAGTCTCTTATGTTGATGGAGGTGGAGAGGCTTGCGGGCTCTGTCTTCGTCACGGCGGGGACCATGACTAGGGTGGGTCTGAGGGACATTCTGATGGATAGGAAGCCCCGCTACCTGATCGTAGACGAGCTTGACAAGATCAAGGACCCGGACGACCTCTCCGTCCTCTTAACGCTCATGGAGAGCGGCAGGGTGGTGGTGACGAAGCACAAGGAGCACAGGGAGGAGAGGTTAAAGACCTGGGTCTTTGCTGGGGCGAACAGCACTAGGGGCCTCCCTCCCGAGCTCCTGGACAGGTTTGCCAAGTTCTTCCTGAAGCCCTACGACAGGGAGACCTTGAAGAGAGTGATTGTGAAGACTTTGACCATGAGGGAGGGAACTCCAAAAGATCTTGCCGAGTACATAGGGGAGAAGGTCGCCTCAAGGAACGGGAGCGTGAGGGACGCGATAAGGCTGTCCAGGATCTGCAAGACCAGGGAGGACGTGGATAGGCTCTGGGGAATCATGGACAGGTACAGGCTGACTGTCTAGCTCTATTTTTTATTTTATTTACTGTGTTACACGTTTTTTACACTGGTGTAGTAGCAAAGTGGACAGGATAGTCCCTCACGCGTTAAGGACGCTACAGACCAAGCCGTTGGCTCCCGTAATCCTTCAGATCCACCCGGCCAACTTCTACGACGTGCTGACAGAGCTGAGGGAATACGCCCTCACACAGCCGTTCAGGATAATAGGTGCCGGGGCAACAGAGTCGCCTCTCTTCGCTCCCCACCTGCTCGAGATCCCGACATTCAGCATGATAGGCGCCGTGCTTCCAAGGGACGTGGTCTACGACTACGCAGAGGACAGGAGGGTGGTGAGGATATACCCTGACGAGGTGAGGTACGCCCTTCAGTATCCAACCGTCCCGCCTGAAGGCGTGTTCAGGCTGACGAGGAGGAGGAAAGAGGTCTTATTCACCTCGACCTGCTGGACCAAAAGGTTGGTCGGGGCAGACGTGGCTAACAGGAAGGGATTTACGGGCAGGTACGTCAGGGTGGCCGTCCTCGACACGGGAGCCAGTCTGATACACGAGCAGATAAGGGGTAAAGTGGAGGTCTACTCCGTCTACAGGACGGGTCCTCAGGACATTAGCGGGCACGGAACCTGGTGCGCCTCCTGCATAGCCGGGAGGCGGGCTGTGGACGACGTAATCTACAGGTCGACGGGGCAGTACGTGGAGATGGAGGGGATGGCTCCCGACGCCTACGTGCTGAGCGTTAAGGTCCTTGACTACGTGGTCGGTGCGGGAAGCGACTCAGGGATCATCAAAGGTGTTGAGATGGCCCTTCAGATGGGGGCTAAGATAATAAGCATGTCCCTCGGAGGGACGGAGCAGGCAGAGAGGGAGGAGGACGACCCGTACTTCAGCGTATTCAGGGAGGTGGTCAGCAGGGGAGTGATACCCGTGGTCGCCGCAGGGAACGAAGGCCCCAAAGAAGGCACCGTCGGCACCCCCGGGACTTTGACCGACGTCCTGACTGTTGGAGCCACCGACCCGATAACCGGGGAGATAGCTCCTTACAGCAGTAGAGGCCCAACTCCTTGGGGCTCGGTTAAGCCCGACGTGGTGGCTCCGGGAGGTGGGTACCCAGATAAGGGGATCCACTCCGCGATAACGGGCATGCTGGACAGGGCTGGGGACGGCCTCCCCAACCGTTATAGCCCGATCCAAGGAACGTGCATGCCGTCAGATATAGACCTAGGAGGTATTACAATGGATGAAGTAACTTTGGGAGATGGTGTAAAAGCTTTCATTAGCAATAGGATTGTGGATGACGTGGTAATAGCAAAGTGGTATCAGGGCGAAAACGTGACCTATGAAATTGAGCTGGAGGACGGCAGAACAATAAGAGCAACTCCAGAGCACAAGATATTGGTGAGGCGCAATGGGAAGTTCATGTGGGTTGAAGTCAAAGACTTGAAGGAAGGTGATGAGCTTGTCGTGGATAGCTAAGTGCCTCATTCGTAACGAAGTCCGAGCGAATATAATAGTGTTACATTTTATAACGATATATGGTGAGGAGCAATGGTTAGGCTCCTAAAAGTAAAAAAGATAAAGAAGTTCGGTAAGGAGAAAGTGTTCGACATAACCACGCTGACCCACACCTTCCTAGCGGGTGGGATTGTGGTCCATAACTCTATGGCTACACCACACGTCTCCGGTCTCCTGGCCTGCGCGGCACAGATGTACAGGGACGTCTTGGGCAGGGACCTAACTGTGGACGAGGTTAAGAGAATGATGGAGGAGCTCGGCCATCCCAAGACTAACGTGGACGGCTGGGGATTCATTAGCTGGAGCTTATTTGAGCAGTGGCTAGAGACGCAGTACGGGGTGAAGCTATAATAAGCAGTCTGCCTTAGCTTTTAGAACTACCTACATTTTTAAATTTTGCTGTTTATAATGTGCTGGGGAGACAAATGTCTGTGGAAGGGACGGTAACCAAGGGAGTTACGCTGAAGCCCGAGGAGGCAAAGAAAGTTCTCGAGGTCTGTAAGGAGTTGGGCTACAGGCAGTGGGCCCCGTGCCTCCGCCACCTGTTGTTGAAGTGTATTGAAGTAAGGTGCTGGGGGAAGCAGGAAAGTTAAAACCTCTTCTCAGATCTCAACAAGATTTTTTGTTTGGTTTGTTCAACAAATCATTATTTGTGTGTTACATAGTTCTCCCTAACGAGGAGACATGTCCATCCACTACTTTGAGGAGAAGTGGGCCAAGAAGGTTAGGGCGGCAAGGGGTAAGTGGCTAGCGATGGTTAAGAAGGCCGAGAGTCTCGACGCCTACGTGAAGGGCATTGCCGCAATAACCGGCATCCCCGAGAACGTCATCAGAGCGAGCTTTCCGGCGAAGAACTGGGCCGAGTTCCAGGCCAACGCAGAGAAGTTCGTCGACATATGGATGAGCAAGGTAGAGGCCGCCGCAAGAGCCAAGAAGTGGAGCACCAACTACGTAGAGGCTTTCAAGACCCCGGGCTGAGCCAAATAAAACCGTGAAAGCATAAAACTCTTTTTTGCTTTTATATTGCCAGCTCTATTACAGAATGGAGGTCTACAGGCTGAAGGTCTCGGAAAGCCTCCTAACGCTCACGTCACTCACCCTCAAATTGCCTAAAGCCGTCCTAATTGCGGCGGGCCTGGCCTACGGCGGCATTCTAACTGAGGTTGGATAGAGCCTTACGAACGCTTCCCCGAACTCCACCACTTCGGACACTTTCTCAGCAGTTAAGGTGTTGTTGTGTAACACGACTAAAATATATGATTTTGTGGTTGTATTCTTTATTTCTTTAGGTTTTTTGAATTTTTTAGTTTTGGTAAGTGTCGATTAACCAAAATATCTAAGAAACACTAAGTTATCCAAAAAATCTAAGAAACTAAAAAATTCTTCCCTCCTTAGCCACCCTCAGCTTCTCGAGGGCGTAGGAGGGCTTGGGCTTTGCCACCCTCCCCTTCACGACCTCGCCTAACGCCTCCAGGGGCTCGGGCCTCTTTGACATGTCCGCCAAAGCCACGTATTTCAGGAGCAGGTAGGCGTAGATCCCGTAGAAGTGGGAGACGTTGTCGGCAATCGTTATCAGTGTTGACGGGTCTGCCCCCTCCAACCTCCCCACCCTAAAGAACTGCTCCACCGCCTTAGCCACGCTCTCCTCGAGCGAGTACCCCTCGGAGCCGTAAAGAGACAGAATCGCCTGCCTCCAGTCCCTGCTGTTGAGGGCCTGATAGTTGGGCTTCAGCCCGACCTCCTTGGCTTTCTGGTTTACGTATTTCGACAGCTCCCTGACGTCGGGCCTGAACATGGACACAACTTCGCAGGTCTCCGCTTCGTCGCACAGGGAGTACCTGCTGTGGGCGGTGAATATCACTGGAACAGCCCTCTTCTTCATTGCCCTGAAGAGCTTGGCTTGGTCGGACGGGTAGAGGTAGTCCACCACGTCAACAACAATAACGGAGGGCTTCAGCCCCTTCGTCGCAATAACCTTTGCGAAATGGTCGGGGTTCAGCTCCGATGAGTCCAGCTCCACAACCTCATACCCCATCTCTTCGCCAGCCTTCTGTACTGCGTAGCTCTTGCCGCACCCTGGAGGGCCGACAATCACTAAGCACCCGGCACGCCTTAGGACCTCTTTCACCTTCTCCTTGACGTTCTCGAAGCTCACAGCTCCAGCACCTCAAATCCCCACTCCCTGGCTGAGCACTGGATGTTGTACTCGCATGTCAGGCAGTGCTCCCCCCTCCTCCTTTCGTACACTTCCTTCTTCAGACCCTCGAAGAACCTCTCCAACTTCTCCTTCAAAAACCCTTCGTCGTACGTGAACTCCTCGAAGTTCCCGTCCCTAAGCCCGTAGAATATCGCCCTCCTAGCCCCCGTCAAGTACATGTAGATGTTTCCCTGAAGCTTTCTGGCTTCCCACATTTGACTGTCGCTCTTTAGCGAGGTCTTCCAGTCCACGACCACCTTCTCCCCCCTGGCGTCCACGAACAGGACGTCCACAATGCCGTGAAGGGGCTCCCTGACAAACTCCTTCTCGACGGCTATCGGCTTGGGGTTTACGTTCCATGACAGCCTCTGCTCTTCGAATCTCGCGAAGTTCTCCAAGTAGACAATCCTGCTCGAAGGGTCTATGCCCGCCTTCTTGGCGGCCTGGGTTAGGTACATCCTCACCTCTTTAGGCGTTACGGCGCTCGGAAGTAGCGAGTAGTAGTTCTTGATTACGTCGTGAAGGGTCTTGCCGAAGTCGTAGGCGGGCTTGAAGAGGGGCTTCTCTCCAGCCACGTAGGCGAGGTAGTACTTGAACGGACACTCTGAGAAGGTGGATACGGCTGTGAACGACGTCAGGCTCTTGGACATGGTCTACTTCCTCACGCTGTAGGCGTACGCGGAAGCTACGAAGCCCACTAGCTGGATTAGGGGGTTACACCCCAGCCTAACCCTCCCCTCGGTCTCCGCCAGCTTCTCGTAGAGCCTGGCCCTGATCAGCGGATTTACGTCCAAGGCTTTAACGGCTTTGTAGAGGTCGTTGAAGGTGGTCATCGTGTCCAGCTTGTTTTGGATGTAGAGGTCCTCCAAGGTCTTCACTGCTTCCTCCACCCTGCCGCTGAGGGCTAGCTCCAAAACCCTCGAAGCTATTGGCGGGGGGGCCAGCATCTTTATTGTCTCCACCGTCAGGGTCCTGCTGGACGTAATCAAGGTCTCCAAGATGTTTATTGCCCTCCTCAAATCCCCGTCTACGTAGTCGACCAGGAAGAGGATGGCGTTCTTAACCTCGTCGGTGAGCTTGACCTGTACCTGCTCCTGCTTGAGGACGTTCACAATCACCTTCAGCACCTCCTCCTTCGACAGCTTCTTGAACCTGAAAATAGCGCACCTCGACTTGATCGGCTCGATTATTTTCCAATCCTCGTTAGCCGTCAGTATGAAAACCGTGCTGGCCTTCTCAGCCTTCTCCATAATCCTCCTCAGGGCGTGTTGGGCGTCGTCCGTGATGTTGTCTGCTTCGTCCAGCAATATGATTTTCTCTCCCGCTGTGAAGGCAATCCTCTTCACCTTCTCCCTTATGACGTTAATGCCCCTCTCGTCGGAAGCGTTAAGCTCGTATATCGGAACTCCCATTTCGTTGGCAAGGGCGTGAGCCGTGGAAGTTTTTCCACATCCGGGAGGCCCAATAAACAGCATGTGGATCTTGGCTCTCCTCGCCACAATTTCCTTTAGATGGGCGACCACGTGCTCCTGTCCAACGACATCGTCAAGTCTCTTGGGTCTGTACTTCTCGGCTAACATGTCCCGTCAACATTAAAGTTGTGTACCTGATTAAAAGTTTATTTTGACGCTACTAACTGGCTATCTAAAAATTCAGAGAATCACAAAGAATTAACGAAGTTAATATAGGCAAAAAAAGGAAGTTAAACGTGAGGTGTGTGGTACGAGCTATCCAGACTACGTAACAGACAGAATAAAGAAGATAGCGAGCACGTTTGACGTGTCTGAAGAGCAGGTGTGGGAGACGTTCAACACCTACCTAAACGACCCGTTCGTCAAGACAGACCCTCAGTTCAAGACCGACGACGACCGCTACCGCTACGTTTTGGAGCTTCTTTGGGTAGTCTACGCCGCCCAGCCGCCGACGGAGACCGTACTCTTCATATCCATTGGTTATACTGATGTTAGAGTGACTAAGCAAGGTCCCGTCTCAAGGATTTACGGGCTGGCTAAGAAGAAGGGTCAGGAGAAGTTCAGCAGAGCGGTAATCATTTGTAAGGGTTCTCAGGCAGACTTGACTAATGAAGTTGTGCCGTTCAGGGTCTACAGGCTTAAGCTCTCCAGCTTTAGCAGGGCAGACAGCATATACTTCGCGACCAATCAAACCAGGTTCGCAGACCCTCAGCCGCTACCCATGGACCCGCTTCAATTCATAACTAGGGAGGTGGGCGTTCCGGTAATTAGACTGGCGGACGCGGCCTCGGCTCTGAGCAGGAGGCAGGACAAATACGTGGACGAGTTCGACTGGAGGGGCTTGGTGGGGATTGTGGTTAGGTACAACTATGGTACCAGACCCTCCGGGACGAAGTGGGCTGTCTATACGGTAAGCGACGATAGCCTGACGAGCAACTACATATCTCCTGAAGGGTTGATAGTGCCCACTGCCTTCACGGTGTGGGTGCCGTTCAATACGTTGAAGTACGACGTGGACAGCAAGCTGTTTTTTTGTCGGAACGCTGACGCACGGGGACGACAAGGTGGTGTTCATGAACGCCATACTAGTTTATCCAATAATTGCCAAGCCTTTGTCCATACCCCTGGGGTGATGTAGGTGAGCCTGGAGGAGCTACTTAAGGAGTTCGGAGGAGAGGAGAAGCCCGAGAAGGAGGTTAAGAAGGAGGTTAAGCCCCAGCCGAAGCCCGAGGAAGTCAAGGTCGAGGCTAAGGTCGAAGTGAAGGAAGAGATTAAGGAAGCTCCTAAGGAGGTTAAGTTGCCATTGGAAGAGGAGGCGGGTCCTCCGCCCAAGACCGTATGGCTAATATTCGGAGACAAGGGCAGTGGAAAGACCACTACGGCAATGTCGTTCCCGGGGAGCGTCCTCGTTCTGAGCTTTGACAGGAAGTCGGCTATAATCAAGTACAACATGTACAACAACGACAGCAGGATTAGGGTGTTCGACGTGGTTAAGCTGATGGACTACTCCTCTCCCGAGAAGATGCTGGAGTCGGCTGAAAGGACTTTTGAGGCAGTCCTTCAGCTACTCGACGCCTACGCGAAGATTTACGGGAGCCCTGACTGGGTGGTTATTGACGGGGCCCAGATAATGCAACAGATTTGTGAGTGGACTATGAGGAAGAGGCACAACATCGGTCCGTTCGACGGGATTAGCAACCTCAACCTGTGGAAGGAGAGGCGAGCCTACATCAGAGACATCCACAACAAGGCATTGAACGTAGCTAAGAAGGGAATAATCTACACCACCTACGTAGAGAAGGACAGGGTGATAATTGCTGGAGAGACCGTCCATGAGAAGGACGTGCCGGCTTGGATCGACGTGCTGATATATGAGACGGACTACGTGCTACAGACACTCTACAACCCGGTTACGAAGAGCTTCGAGGTCAAGGTAGTCACGAGCAAGAACGACAAGGTACTGCCGAGCGGGGCGACGTACACAGTCACGGGAAGGAAGTTATGGGAGGTGGTTGGTAAACTTCCGTCCTAGGGTGGTGTGGATGAGAGTGGAACGAGCAAAATTAAAGAGGGCTTTGATGCTGGCGTCTCTAGATTGGACTATAAACCCGGTGGTGATGAATTTTACAGATAAGGGAATAGTGTCGGTGAATCTGGATCCGACTGCCACCGTGCTTACGTACATGTACGCACCACCTAGCTTCGTGACGGACTACAGGCCTATAGGAAAGGTTGTGATGTCGGAAAGGTTTCACAAGGTAATGTCGAGGCTGTTCAAGGCGGACGATTTCGTAGAGCTTACAATAGACGAGAAGGAGGTCGTGCTCAAAGGCTCTACGGAGACGTACACGATGGGTAGGGAAGTGCTCGAAAGGGAAGTGCCTGAAGTGGAGCTTCAAACGACGGAGTTCGGTGTGACGTTAAAGAAAGTGCCGATAGACGGCGTCTACGAGGTAGAGCTGATGGAGATAGCCAGCGTTCCGATTAAGGATGTGGTTACTGTGAAGGTTAAGGGAGATCTCCTCGCGATAATCACCTCAATAGAGGAGGGAAGGTACGAGAAGAGGCTGAGGGTGACTAACGTCAAAAAGAAGATGGAGGAGTTCTGTCAGACGTATGACGGGGAGCTACTTAAGAAGATAGCTGACGTAGTTGAAGTTCCTGTAAACCTAGTGCTGTCAAAGGAGGGACCTCTGCAGGTGGTAGTGCCTGTTCCAACACTTCAAGCAACTGTGACGTACGCCATCGCACCAAGGGTTGTGACGTGAGGGCGGAGGACCTCTTTGGGAGGTTCCCAAGATGTGTGGGGCTCTACGGAGAGGTTGTGAGCTCCTGGGGGGAGATGAAGAGGTACGTGGAGCTCCACAACGGAGTGACGGACGTCTACGTGTGCCTATACGACCAGTCCCTGACCATAGACAAAATCTTTTTTGATTTGGATTCCCCCGTCCTTCAGAACGCCTTGTTTTCCCTTAGGGAGCTGGTTAAGAGGCTGGAGGAGCTTAACCTCCCGTACATCCCCCTTTTCTCCGGCAGGAAGGGGTTTCACGTGTACATCCCCGTAAAGCCCTGGACCCCGCCCAACATCGAGACAGCCAAAGCCGTGCTGAGGGATGTCCAGGAGTCTTTGGCGGGCAACATAAGGGAGGCTGACAAGCACGTCTTCGGCGACGTTAGAAGGAAGGTGAGGTTCCCGAACACACTGAATAACGGCAATTACTGCGTTCCCCTCCCTCCCGAAGGTGTCTGGTGGCCCCTCTCTAAGATCATAGACTACGCCAAGCAACCTCATGAGGTGGATTACAACCTCACTCCCGTGGATTTGTTGAAGCTGTCCGATGTGGAGGAGGTGAGCGTGCCAGCCAGGCACGATTTAGAGCCTGAAGCTACCTACACCTCCCTCCCCAGCTTCAGGCTGGTCGCAAGGATGATACGTCCGTGCGTCGCCAGGGTGTTGGCTGTGGATAAGGAGCCTCCTCACATGGTTAGGGTGGACTTGGTGGCGGAGCTGAGGTACCTGGGATTTACGGAGGAGCAGGTGTTCGAGGTGATTAAGGGGCTGGGCTGGAGGGACTTCGACGAGAAGGTGACGAGGTACCAAATCCACCAAATCTACTCCCGGAAGTACAGACCCCCCTCCTGCCACAAGCTGAAGGATTTCGTCAGGTGCTCTAGGTGCGGGTGGTTCTATTGGTACGGGACAGTGAACAAGCCGTGGTGAAGGTCTTGAAGGACGCTGTGTACAAGATGTTTGCTAAGCTTCCTTGTAGAATCAAGCTTCTAATCCTGCTACCGCTCAGGGGCAGTGAGGGAGGTGGGGCCCATGATGTCTGAGGAGGTTGAGAGGCTCAGGGATGAGTACAGGAGGAAGTACGGGAGAGAGCATCCCAAGTCCTGTGAGGAAGCGGACCCGTCCAGCCCGTGCGTTTGTGGCTGTGGTGGGGCGCTCCACGGGATGGCTAGGCGTCTTAGTTGTACTAGTAGTATAACTAGAGTAACACTGGAGAAGTGGATGAGGTAGGTGAGAGCATTGGGGAATGTGATTCCGACTCCCGCACTTTCAGCTTCGGAGTTACAGATCTATCCTATGGAATGGAGGAAAGCTTTGAAGGGCTACGACCTTGCTTGGTGGACGAAGGACAGTCTCTTCAAGCACGACGGACTTCTAGTGTCGTACTACTATGCTTACTATGCAGTCGCAGATCGGACTGTGGCTTACGACTTTAGGCAGTACTTCACCATTAGGGATGATGTGCTGTTAATCTGCGACTCGGGGGGCTATGAGATAGAAACCGTAGGAGCAGAGCTAGACCCTCTTGACGTCTATAGGTGGCAAGCAAAGAACTGCAAAGTGGCTATGGCTCTCGACGTCCCGCTTGGGAGAAGGTCTTCAACTGTTGATGTACCTATGGAGGTTGTAGAGAGGCGTGCTCAAAAGACGAGGAGGAATGTGGAGGCTATAGCCAGAGAGTTGGAGAAGAGGGAGGGTCTGAAGTTCTATCTCGTGCTTCACGGACATAAGCCTGAGGAGCTTTCGTTGTGGTGGAGGACGGCTGTAGAACCCTACATACACCTCGCAGACGGAGTTGCGGTAGGCTACATTCCGAATCGACCCGAAATAGCGGTGATGCAGTTGGCTTTCCTTGCTAGGAAGGAGGTCAAGAACGTCCACATTTTTATGCTATTCGGAAAGACAGCACTCCTCGCCTACTACCTGAAAGACTATTTCAACCTCATTACGTTCGACAGCGCTGGCTACACCAAGTCAGCCGCCATGGGTCACTACGTCATGCCCATCGTCTTAAGCAGAGTTATGGTTGGGAGGAAGGGGAAGGTGACCTATGAGATTGAAAGGCTTCCGTGTATTTGCCCTGCTTGTCAGCTGGCTGAAGAGTTCAACATCAACATCCTAAACCCCCGCTCTTTCGTCTCCTATCAGCTACTGAAGCTCCATAACGTCTACACCGTCCTGCAGGTCTACAGACTGGCAGACTACGACGTAGGTCTGGTGGAAGGCTTTGTGCCGGAAAACGTCAAATCTGCGGTGGCTAAGTGGAGGGACTATTATGAGATGGGTGAAGTGAAGAGTTCGGAAGGAGGCATAAAGAGATGGCTGTAATCGGAAGGCTGGTTAAAGTCGAGAAGGAGGGAAGACTGGTCAAGCTTTGGGTTAGGCTGTCTAGGAAGGAGAAGAAGGCAATCACCGTTTACGACTTCTATCCATACTTCTACGTTCCCGACGAAGGCGGGGAGCACGTCAGCGTTTACGGGAACAGGCTGAGGAAGGTGGTTGCCGAAGACCCCTCCCAGGTGCCCGAGCTGAGGGGCAGGTACATATCGCATTACGAGGCGGACATCCCATACGTCCGTAGGTTCCTGATAGACACAGGTGTCTACGATTGTTTAGAGGTTCCGAGGACGGAGATGATTTCCTGGAGGGAGGTTAAGCCTGCGACGTGTGAAGGCATCCCTTACCGGGTGTGGTTTTTAGACATTGAGGTCATGTCCGACGTCCTTCCGGACGCTTCCGCCCCGATTTACCCGCTGTCTTCAATTTCAATTTACGACACCTACGTGGGCAAGTACGTCACCCTAATAGTGGCTGGGGGGGAGGTTAGGTCGGACAGCGATGACTGGCGGGTGCTGACCTTCCCGGACGAGGACTCATTGGTGGTCGCCTTCGTTAGGTTGCTCCGGACCGCCAACCCCGACATCTTGGTTGGCTGGAACGTCATGTTCGACGTCGACTACCTGAGGGCGAGGATTGAGAAGCTGGGATACGAGCTCCCGTTGGAGGGGGTTCAGTTGTTCGACATGCTGGAGGGTTTTAGGAGGCTACAGAAGAGGAGGAGCTATAAGCTGAAGGCCGTGGCTTTGGAGGACGGGCTAATAAGCAACTACGTCCAGTTCTCAACCTCTATGACGCCCCAGGAGCTGGCGGAGTACAACAAGCAGGACGTGTGGATAATGGTCGAGCTGGAGAAGAGGTACGGGATTTTGGACTTCCACCTCCAGCTGAGGGGCGTCGTGGGGGTGAACGAGCTGGGGGACACACTGTACAACTCTATACTAGTAGATACAGCACTGCTTAGGCTGGCTAGGAAACGAGGCGTGGTGCTCCCGTCAAAGCCTGAGGAGGTTGAGGAAGCGGGCTACGAGGGGGCTGTGGTCTTAGAGCCCCCCACCGGAATATTCGAGGGTGTGGCGGTTTTCGACATGGCCAGGTACTACCCCAGCATAATCATCTCCTTCAACATATCGCCCGACACATTGGACTCGAACGGGGACATTAAGTACCCTCCTACAGGAGTGTCGTTCCGCTCTGACAGGGTCGGTCTAATCCCCGAGGTCGTTAGGACCTGGCTTAAGCTTAGGGGGGAGCTGGAGAAGTCCGGCGCTCCGAGGAGCAAGGTGGACGCCGTCAAGTTCCTGACCAATTCAGTCTACGGGGTCTTTGGTCACGAGAGGTTCAGGCTATACGACGTCAGGCTGGCTAGCACGGTCACGGCGATAGGCAGGGAAGGCATACTTTACGCCAAGAAGCTGGCGGAAGAGAAGGGCTATAGAGTACTCTACGGAGACAGTGTTGCGGGTGATGCTTTGGTTTGCTACTTCACACTCCGTGGGGAGCCAGTATGCGAGACGATTGAGGAGCTCTTCAACAGGTATGCAAAGTATGCTAGGGTAAGACCCGATGGGAAGGAGGAGATTTACTTAAAGGGCTTTCATCTCCTCACTTTCGCTTTGGACACAGCAACGGTTGATGTTGGGTTGAAGGAGATTGTGAGGGTCATAAGGCATAGGGTGAGGAAACCCATGTGCGAGGTAGTTACGGAGAGTGGTAGAAGGATTGCTGTAACAAATGACCACAGCCTCATAGTGCATGACAACGTCACAAAGACATTTAAGAGTGTCACATGTAACGAACTATGCATAGATACGGACAGGTATAGGCTGGTGACCCTAAGTGACGAAATGCTTGCTGTGTGGGAAGGAGGTAAAGCATCTCCCAGCTCACTTATATCACCGCCGTCCAGGAATCACCTTCAAGAAGTATTGCGAAATGTTCAACATACTACTAGGAAGGAAATACGAGCTAATGACAGGCTCTGCAAGAAAGCCTTGGAACAGGGGACTGACGAAGGAGGAGCACATAAAGGAGAGGGACTTAAAGGTTCAGGGGAGATTATCCGACTTGAAAAAGTCGCTGGGGTTAGAGTGTTCGGCCCTAGGGAGGTGGTTCTAGTTTACGATATAGAGGTTGAGGATTACCACACCTTCCTAGCCAGCGGAATATTCGTGCACAACACAGACTCCCTGCACGTTCAGATACCCTTTGAGAAGGCTGAGGAGCTCACGTCATACCTGAACGAGAACATCGAAAGGTACTTCAGGGAGAGGTACGGGGTTAAGGAGTGCACGATTGGCCTGAAGTTCGAGAAGTACTTCAGCAAAATCATGTACTTTGGCGTGAAGAAGAGGTACGCGGGTTTGCTGGTGTGGGAGAAGGGCAAGGAGAAGAGGGAGCTGGTTACGGTTGGTTTGGAGGCTGTGAGGACGGACCAGTCCAGGTTCTCCCAAGAGTTCCAAGAGAGGCTGTTGGAGCTGGTCCTTAGCGGGGCTGGCGTAAGCAAGGTGAACGAATTTATTGAGGAGGCGAGGAGGGAGATGAGGTCCAAGCCGCCGATCGAGATAGCCCTGGTGAAGGGACTGTCCAAAGGTCTTGACGAGTACAAGGCTAACGCACCGCACGTGAGAGCGGTTCTCTACAGCAATAAATACTTGGGAACTAGGTTCGGCAAGGGTAGCAGGGTCTACATATTGTGGGTTAAGGCAGTTAAGGGCCTTCCTCAGACAGACGTCATCGCGTTCGACGAGGACACCAAGCTACCTGAAATTGTTGTGGACTGGGAGAAGATGGAGGACGTGAACATATGGCAGAAGGCTAAGCCGATCCTCGAGGTGGTTAGGCAGAACAGCGGGGCGTTAAGGGAGTGGCTAAAATAACCAAAAGAACTAAGTTTATTTATAAAATGCTGATGAAAGTAAAACTTGAGGTGGTGTGAACCCGTGTCAACTAGGTTGGCAGGAAAAGAGCTGAGCCCGCTTACGGTTAGGAAGTACACGAATCTCCCGGGCTTGGGTGGGTTGCCTGTCTTCGTAGCGTTGATAACAGACGACGGCCTGAATACTTTAGACGAGCACGTCATCGACTTCACAAGTAAGCACGTCGTAAGGTACGGTCCGGCGTCTAATCTGCAATGGTTTAGGGAGTACGCGGGTCAGCTGACGGAGCACCTAGCCCATAGCTATCCGAGAGCCGAAGGCGTCGCCGTCATCATCTTCCCAGATAAGGCGGCTGTAGCGAGCCTGCGGGGAGACTTTATGAACCACCTTCATTGTAGAATGGAGTTGTACGCTATCATAAACACCATGTGGCACCTTTAGGTGATGATGTGACGCGGGTGTTAATAATATCTCCACACAATGACGACGCCTTGATAGGTTGCTTCCTTTATTTGGCGGGCTACAGAAAGCTTCACAAGGTAGGGATAAAAGAGGCTGAAAACTATGTCTACTTCGGTCGCGAAGAGCTGGAGGGGGATAGATTGACGGAGGCTGTGAAGTTCGCCAAGGACTTCAACCTAACCATTGTTGATGATTTCGATTCGGACTACGACCTCGTTCTGGCGCCTTCTCCCGAATCTAAGCACTACTACCACAGGTACTTCGCGTGGAAGTCTCTCGACGTGAAGGCTGGTTGTCGAATCTTCTACTCCACCGATATGGAGGAGTGGTGGGTGAGACCGCTTCCCATTCCTTTGAGAAAGTTGAAAAAGGAGTTGTTGGACAGGTACTTCCCGCAAGAAAGAGATCTTTGGGCTTACGACGGCAGATATTACATGTTCGAAGGCTACATCTCCCTGCTGGAGGGTGAAGTTCTTGGGTAACTACTACTTGACGTTTAACTCGGTTGAGAGAGCCTTAGCCAGAGGGGCACCCCTAGGGTCCGTCAAGTTCGACGCGCACCTCTTGGCGCTTCTTACTAAAAGTGGTTACAAGCTGTCTGCTGTGCGGTTGGTATCCCGAATCCGTCCCCAGCCGAAGGCTGTGTTCTTCGAAAAGGAGTACTTCGTAGCGGGGTTGACGTTTTCGCTAAACCACTTGAAGGACTTCATAATGAGCAACTACGCCACTGCGGTGGGCGTCTCGCTCAACAACCCTAGGGTTGTGGCTCTCCCACACGTCGAACCGTACGTCCTGCTGAAGTATAGGATGCAGGGAGTAGATGAACAGTTCAAAGATTTGTGGGTCTGCAGGTTTATGGAGCGGATGCTTAAGCAAAGAAAGGCGTTAGACCTGCTGGCCTCAGAATACTTCAGAGCCAAGACTGCTGTGGTTTGCTACACCGAAGAACAGGTGAACATCCTTAGCAGGGTTGTACCTAAGGCGAGAAAAGTCCTCCTGCCGCCTCCTGTGACTGTCGACAGCGTTCCCGTGGTTAGGGAGAAGATGTACGATGTCCTCCTACCCGTCACCTACTGGAAAACCTGTGATGAGGGAATTGCTAAGGTTGTTAGGGCTTTAAAGAACAGGGGGTTGAGGGTCGCCATCAAAGACCACCTGGAGACTAAGACGTTTAAAATCTTGGCTGAGAAGTTCGGTGTTGCCTACCTAGGGTACACCAAGAACTACGCAGACTACCTCGGCGAGCTTGCGTCGGCTAGGGTGGTCCTCGACGTCAGCCTCTGCGAGGCGTTCGGATTTAGATTTGCTGAGGCTATACTTGTCGGAACTCCCGTCGTCAGCGTCTTTAGAGGATGGTTCAAGACCGTTCCGCAGATAGAGGAGCTGGGTACGGTAACCTCGATAGACTACGGGGAGCTATTGAGCAAGCAGTTAGAGGAGGTGAAGCGTTACACCCCCGAGAACTTCGCGGAGAACTTCAAAGCCAACTTCCCCTTCAGCATGCTTGACGGGGGGAAGGGCATTGACGGGTGGCTCTAAAATGAAGGACGTCACGCCCCGTTACGCGGTTTTGTATCTGGAGAGGTGGTGCCCCAGGTCGTGCTCCTACTGCTCGGCTAGGCTGGTTAAAGTGAACAGACTGCTAAAGCCCGAAGAGTGGATTAGAGCCTTCGAAGTTCTGAAGGACGTGGGGGTGAAGTTCTTTCTCGTCCTAGGTAATGAGGTGCTAGTCTATCCGTGGATTGTAGATCTGGTTAGAATGTTGCGAGAGAACGGCTTCTGGGGGATGTACGCCCTATATTCGACCTTCCCAGAGCCGTGGTACAGCATGCTGAGACATAGATTGGTTGAGGCGGGGTTATACAACATCTCGGCGGGCGTCGACGTCCTCCCCAATGCTTTGACTGGTGATAGTAGCATAGACGAGAAGAGCATCTGGGGTCTGGAACAGCTTGTATGGTTTAAGGAGCATGGGGTTCCCGACGTAGAGGCTACTATAACAATTCACAGATTTAACTACCGTCACCTCGAAGCCCTTCTCGACGTCGTGACCTCTAAGGGGATATGGGGTAACGTAAACATGGTTCACTACTCGCAGGACGGTAAGCACGACTTCTACGGGACTAGGAGGGGATTAGAGGGCTTCCTGATTCCCGAAAGCGAGAGGGCTGAGTTTAGGAGCGTGATGTACCGCTTAGCGAGCCAGGTGAGGTCCGGAAGATGGATGTTCTTCCCACCGCCGGAGTACTTAGAGCTACTAGGTGATTTAGGCGGAGAGCCCAGCTGGCATTGCTCCCTGCCCCTCTTCGTCAGCATTGAGGCTGACGGGGAGCTGAGGCTGTGCGGCTACAGACCCTTCTTTAAGCACAGAGGCTACAGCATCTTCGACATCGGAAAGAGAATTTCAATCGAAGACTACGTCAAGTGGTTCTCAGAGGAGCAGGCGGAATGCCCAGGTTGTGTGTGGGGATGTCCGTACACTGCGGAGTACTGGTTCCGAAGAGACGTAGACTTCGGCGATAGGGTGTTTCAATCCCACGCATCCAGGTATTGGGGTGATGGAAAATGAAGGTGTGGGTCGTAACCCTACTTCCAATATGCGACAGATTCTCTTCCTGGTTTAACGCCGAATTTCAAAGGATCGCCGACGCACTCGGCATAGACGTGGAAGTGCTGAGGCTGGACGTGCCCTGCGTCAAGACTATGACGAACTACTTCACAAACGAGTACGAATCGGTAGAGCACGAGATTGAGCAGTTGAAGGAGCTGAACAGGTTAGCGACTAGCGGCGATAGGGTGCTGTGGTTAGACCTCGACTTTCCGGGCTTTTCCGTTCCCATGGCTTACCTGCTGAAGCTCAGGGGCGTCAAGTCCTACGGCGTCTTTCACGGAGCATACTTCAACGAAGGTGACGTCTGGAGCCCCCTGCCTGAGAGGAAGTGGTTTATGAAGGCGGCTGTTGAAGTGTGTGAGAAGGTCTTCGTAGCCTCCGAGTACTTCAGGCAGGAGATTGTGAGGCGTCTGGAAGTAAATTCGAGCAAAATCGTGGTTACTGGGTTGCCCTTTGACCCGAGCAGATATAGATTTGACCCTCACACTAAGAAGGACATCGTAGTCGTAGTGGGGGATGTTCAGATCAGCGTTCCAGGCTACGTCACAGTCAAGGGTAGAGGACTCAGCTACGACTACTTTAAGAAGCTACTGGAGGGTGCGAAGTATATGGTCGTCTTCAAAAAAGCTGAGACTTTTGGATACGCCGTTCTGGAAGCACTAGCATCAGGCGTCATCGTCTTGACTCCAAAGGCGTTCAGCTATCCAGAGTTTAAGAGCGGAGAGGAGGACCTTCTGATCTTCGTCAACTCTCCCAAGGAAGCCGAGGCGTTCATATCGACGCATAGGTGGAGCCCGGATGACGTGATGAGGAGGTATCACAACACCTGCAGGGTTATAGAGAGATTCAAGGACTCTGCTAGGAGGATGCTTGAGGAAGTCATTTCGACCCAAACCAGTTCCTAGCAAAACCAAAAGAACTAAGTAAATTTTAAAAGTCTAATAAAAGTTAATTTTTGGATGAGCCATGCTATACGTCTGGGTCGTGTGGGCCGCAGGTTTGACGATATCTACCTTCCTGGGCGCAGAGCTCGTGAAGAGATATAGGGACACGCTGGGCTACCCAACCCTCCTGACGTTCTACATCACCTACACTCTGGCTTCGAACGTGCTAGCCTCCAGAATTTCGGAATTCAACATGGTGGTGCCGTTAATGCTGACGGGAGGTACTATAACCTTCCCGTTCGTGGGGCAGATTATAGACATGATTAACGAGATTTACGGGAGGAAGGCTACATATAACGCCATCTACCTGACGTTCCTAGCCAACGTCATGGTGTCAGCATTCATATATATGCTATCCACAGTACCACCCGCACCGTGGTTGGCCGGACTAGACGAAGCCTGGAAGTACTTCATGCTTCAAACACCTAGGGTGGTTGTAGCCTCCTACGTGGCGTTCTTGACCTCAGACCTCCTCGACGCCACAGTCTTTGCTGAAATTAAGAAGAAGTTTTACAGGAGGGAGCCCAGTACTGGTAGCATGTTGAAGGCGGCTACCCTCAGGTCTCTGACTAGCGACGTCGTCGGCATGATTGTGGACAGCCTCGTGTTCTTCCCGCTGGCGTTCGCCTTTACGGTTCCCCCTGACGTGCTATGGAGTTTAATTTGGTACGGCTTCTACGCCAAGATACTGCTGACGATGTTAGACACTCCGTGGTTCGTGGCCTTTAGGCTGTTGACTAGGAGCGTTAAAAGGGAGCTGTGACGCCCTTCCTAAGTTTAAATCTTTCGGTGATAAGCTTTGACTAAGGATTGTTGCTCAATAGTCTACCAACCCTCCGAGCCTCAGGAGTTTATCAGCTACCTCAAATCCTTCGAAATTCCCCTCCAAGACAGCGCCAACCTCCCGTTCGACTACCTAATAGTCTACGGGGCGAAGAGGGTTGCGGTTGAGAGGAAGGAGGCTGGGGACTTTGTAGAGTCAATAGTGGACGGGAGGCTTTGGGAGCAGTTGTACGCCATGAGCACTCTGTGCCCGATCGGCTACCTAGTCGTAATCGGAAACATCTCGTCAGCCCTTCTGGATCGCAGGTTTCCTCGATCGGCGTACGTGGGGGCCCTGGTCTCAGCCACCCTGAAGCCGTCGCCCGAAGGGTTCTCGGGCTACGTGTCAGTGGTGTCGCTGGACACTTCGTACGACTTTATGGAGTTTCTCAGACTTCTATGCAAGAAAGTGACTGAGGAGGACGTCAGACTCCCCGTAAAACCCGTAAAGAAGGAAGACCTAAAGTCCCTCCAGGTTCAAACGCTAGCTACTCTTCCAGGCGTAGGAGAAAGGCTGGCTCAGGAGCTTTTAAACAGGTTCGGCTCAATACACGCTGTAGCAAACGCCTCTCTCCAAGAACTGGCTGAAGTTTTGGGAGCTAAAAGAGCCAGAAGAGTCTACGATTTTCTGAGGGGTAGGATAGTCTTGGGCTGAAGTTTCCCAAAAAAACAAAAAGTTAATATTTTTGTTCACAACATTGGTGTGGGGTTAAGAAGCCTTGTTGGACGAGCTGGCGGAAGTAAGGAACAGGCTCATAGCCAAAGGACTTAGCGAGAGGACAGTCAGCAACTACCTTTCGGCAGTGAAGAAATTTGAGGAGGTCACGGGCAAGAAGCTGTCCGAAGCCACTCCCTCGGACATTTACGCTTTCCTAGCCAGCCTCCCTCCTCCGTCCAGGTACGCCTACGGCATCGCCCTTCGGTCCGTGCTCAAGTCTTTGGAGCTCCCTACCTACGCCTCCATCAAAATAGCCAGACTACGGCTCAGGAAGTACAATGTAATCCCCGAGGACGTCATAGAGAAGATCGTGGCGGACCTCTCCGGCTCGGACCTAAAGTTGGCGGCGGCTGTGGCATTGACTTACGAACTGGGTTTGCGTGTATCTGAGCTAGCTAATTTGAGGTTAGAGGATTTAGACACACAAAGCTGGACGTGTACGGTGGAGAGAATTAAGAGCAGGAGGGTCTATCGACTCCCAATAGTCTCGGACTGGGTCAAGACGGTCTTAACCAGGTACCTGGAGACGCACCCAAGGCACACGGAGTACTTAATCTACAGCCGCAAGAAGCCCTACAAGTACCGTGTCCCCGCCCTGTCCAGGCTGATATCAGCGACCCTAAAGCAGTACGGCATAGACGCCAGGCCCCACGACCTACGTCACAGCAGAGCCACCAACCTGCTGAGGAAGGGGCTGGACGTTAGAGCTCTTCAAGTATTCCTCGGGCACGCCTCGATTTCGCAGACGGAGAGGTACACCCACCTGACCGAGGTGGACCTGAGGAGGATGATTGAGAAGCTATACACCTCACAGACCTCATAAGGGTGATGGTTTATAAATTCAATCAAACAAGCAACAGTACGGTGGGATACATGATAAGAATGAGTGCGGCCACGTTCCTCAAGAAGTACCTGGACGGAACCCTCCAGCCCATGCTAATGGTCATAGCCGAGGCAGAGTTCCCGGAGCTGAGGCTGGCTAGGGAAAAGGTCTGCCCTATGTGCGGAAGGAGGTTCAGGTCGTACATGTCGTTCAGGAGGCACCTAGCCTTCGGGAAGAACAGGGCTGGGTGTTCCTGGAGGTTCTCCCACATAGTCACCGATATACTGATTAAGCATGCCGTGGCCAGCAAGAGCATTCACAGAGAAGTAAAGAAGGTAGGGAACGACACGAAGGTGGTCTACAGGGTTGTCGGGTCCTCCATATGGTTCGAAAAGCCCGAAGAGGCCTACACCTACCTGCGGGACGTGATATTTAGTCGTAAAGCCGCTAAATGAAGAGGTTTTTGTTCGTTTTTTGCTTTGATTTGTTTCAATTCACACATGGGTAAAAATGTAAACTTTTACATACAAAGTTTACATTTTCGCGAATGTAAACTTTTTTGCTTCAAAAAAGCAAAAAAGCAAAAACCACCTTAAGCCCTATTCTACTCTCTCGTAGACCTTTACTTTCGGGTGCGGGCTCCCGGCGTATTTGTACCTAACCTCCATGGGTAGGGCGGGAGGCAAAACCTCCCTCAGACTGGCTATTCTCTTACCTAAGACGGATGCCCCCAGCTCCCCAAAGCCCATTGTGTGAAGTATCTCGTGGACGACTGTGTCGTGCCCTGCGTCGGGAGTTAGGACTATTGTGTCTCTCCTGCACTTCGGTGCGGCTCCCTTGACTATCAGGGAGAGGTCTCCGTACTCCGCTATGACCCTCTCCTCAACCATGTAGACGTATCTGGGCTTGGGTAGGTAGGGATGCTTGGCCAGTATAGCCTCGAGCTCCTCAATCCTCAATATCCCCACCCGTCCTCCACAACCACCTCCGGGTCCGTCTCTGGGGACGCTCTGCGCTCGTACCTCCTCCTGACCCTCATGTCCCTCAGCTCCCTAATCAAGTCCTCCTTAGAGCCGTACCACCACTTCAGAGTCGCCTCGGCCTGCTCGGGGCTGTCGAATATGTCCGGGAACATATTGTAGAGCTCCTCCCCATCCTTAGTGCTCCTCTCCTCCTTCCTGGACAGGCTGGAGTACGTAGTTACTTCCACCCCCACCAAACTATACAATAACTGTATCTCACTTAAAACCTCGGACATTAAAGATTCGCAGTAGCTTTCATCAATAAACGAGTTGCCGCAAACATTTTTAGCGTCGTACCTGCTGGGGGGCTTATACTTATAGGTTTCGAACATCAACTCGGCGGTGGCGTAATTCGGTGGGTAGGCGAGCAGGTCATGCTCCTGCCAGTACATGTCCCATGCGTACCCAAAGGCCCATAACATCTTCTTATCTAGATATAGTGTGGTGGTCACAGCCAGGTACTTAATCAAAATGTGTCTGGGGACGAGGGTGTGGTTGTACCTCGCGTAGGCCCTTCCATGTACGTAGCTGGGAAGTACTTTGGCTCTCTTAAGTTCGCTCTCGCTGAGCACAGCGTTCCTCAAGAGCCTGACGAAGTTGATTAGGCCCATGGTAAGGGGCACCCGTTCCACGGACGGCGCCCGAGATTCGGGTTTAGTCTCTCCGTACACGGCGAATTCGTATTCGTATGGAAAGAGGGCGTCCTCTGTGATTGGGTCATAATAGTGGGTATAGGAAACGGCTCTCGCTTCTTGGAGCTGGCTCGAGTTGAAGACTATGAACCCCGCCCTCTCCTCCGCTATAGCCATAGAGCAGAGGACAGGGAAGATCGTCGCCGACATCTTCTTGAAGCCGGACTTGTCCATATCGTAGCCGCTGTACCCGACCCACAGAGCCGACTCTGCGGGGCTGAAGTAGCGGAACAGAGCGGAGGGCGTGTAAAGGACGTCCTGGATGTACCTGATGAAGTAGTCGATCAGCACGTCAGGTATTGGCAAGGGGGGGTCACCTGTAAGTGATGACCCTCCCCTCCAAAGCCTCCCTAAGCCCTATGCTGAGGTCTCTTCTGGCGCCCTCTACGAACGGGCTCAAGACCACCGTCACTCTGTATCTCTTCAGTAAGGGTCCTGACTGAAGCTCCTCCACGGTGCACTCGTCAACCTTCTGAACCGGCAGTCCGAAGATAGACCATATCCACGTCTTTATCTTCGCCGTGTCCGGGTACACGCCCGTGGTCACGAAAACCACTTTAAGCCTGCCGTCGGGGAGCCTCTCGTGGTAAGTCTCGTCTATCTCCAGAATGGTCCCGACCGCCATAGAGAGGACGGCACTTAGTATTGACGCCATGCTACCACCCCGTCAGCCTCCTAACCAGAGGGAGTCTGATGTTGAACCCCAGCTTCTCCATCGCGCTTAAAGCACTTAGAAACCCTGTGTAGTACACCAGCGAAGCTACGAAGCCGACCATCATCTCCCTGCTTCTGACGACCTTGCCCACGTCCTTCATCCACCCTATGGCCCACTCCCTGACGTCTCTTGGGAGGATGCCGAAGTCTACCGCCTCCAGCACCTGTGCGAGCCTGGGCTCGGACGATACGAACCTGACCGACATCTTCTCACCGAGGAGTAAACTCAGTAACACACTTTAATACGTTAAGTTAAGTCAAGTTATTAATGTGTGTTACACAACCCATTTTTTCGGTGAGAAAACGTGAGTCTAGGCATAGTGGAGGAGGTCAGAAGAATGCTCCAGACAAGACCCAGGCTGGTGGACGTCCTGAGGGGAGGGACGTACAGGCAGGTGGGTAGCGGGGCAATAATAGAGAACGTGAGCAAGACGGCTCAGGAGCTGATAACGACCATACAGATGAAGAGACCGAAGATAATACCGACAGTCATGGAGAAGATAAAGACCTACGAGCCCGGCAAGCTAATCAAGACCTTGACGCCCACCGGGGCTGGAGTTGGAAGAACTGTAACGGTGCCGCCCCCCACAACCACAACAACCATCACAACCACAACCACAACCACGGGATTACTTAGGAAGGCGAGTTAGCATGAGCCTGATAGACGAGATTAGAAGGAAGGGAGTTGTAGGCGCCGTTAGAAGTAGAGTGGAGTACCTGGTGGCTCAAGGACCTATCCTGAGGAAGATTAGGGTCAGGGTCAGAGAGATTATAGGAAGGTAAAAGCAAATGAGCGATCTCCTGAGGAAGGTTGAGGAGGAAAGTACAGCCCCAACCACAGAGGTCGTCTACGAAGAGGGCTTGAGGAGGATAGTGAGGAGGTGGAGGAGGAGAGAGCAGATAGTAAGTACGATAAGGCAGAGGATCGAACAGCTCTTCGGGTCCTCCGCGTAGGGTTAAGCATGAGCGGTCTGATAACGGCTCTGACTACATTAATTTATAGGAGGAGACCTCTTCTCCTAGAAATTACGCTACCTCCGAGAGCAGAGGAGATAGCGGAGAAGTACAAGAAGGGGATAGCCCAGGCGATAGGGATATCTCCGCAGGACATCAACGAGGAAGTCGTGAAGAGGTGGGCGGTTCATTGGCTGAGAGCGATGGTGAAGCCGGAGGCATGGTCGAAGTACGGGCTAATATAGTTGAGCTCCTTCTCAGGAGACCGATTTTGGGGGCGGTCTTTGAGAGGTCTTTACTCGAATACGTTTTATCTAGATCTCCCGCGGTAAGCAAGTACGTGAAGAGGATTTCCGAAGTGACTGGACTGCCTGAGGAGGTTGTGAAGAGCTCTCGTCCGGTAAGAGAGTACATTAAGAGCCTGGTCGGGATATAGGTTAGGTCATTTTTTTGTTTGCTTGGTTATTCGTACACAGTTCTTAGATACCTCTGTGAGCAGGGTTAGAGAAACTAACTTTGAATATATGTTTGATTAATTTAGTTTTCTTAGATATTTTGGATTTTTTAGTTACAGTGCTATCAGTACACTGAAATATCTAAGAAACACTAAATTATCCAAAAAATCTAAGAAACTAAAAAATTCGGTCCCACTACGGGAGCAACTCCACTTCCCTTGCTATCTGCTCCACGTCCTTTAGGGCGTCCACTAGAGGAACGTCCTTCCCTTCCTCGATCGCCTTGACCGCCTCGGGCTTTAAAGCCTTTCTGACGGTCGTCTTGGGGTCGAGCAGGAGGAACACGATCCATATGGCGCTCCTCACTATTTTAGATCTGGTAGTCTTGAGGGAGTAGACAGCCTCCTCCAGAATCCCAGCAGTTATCGGGTCCAGTCTGACGGAGAGGTGGATGTACTTTGGGTAGTACCTCCTGGGCCTGGGTTCACGGATGACGGGTGAGCCGCTCACCTTCCCTCACCTTGCGGATGAAGACCTGGACGTAGTCTCCCTCCCTTATGTCGGCGGCTTCCCTAACCTCTTTGGGGATGTAAACCCTGTTCTTCTTCTCGACCCTAGCGACGAAGGACACGGACATTTACACTACCTCATTTAGTATTTTACACTATATGTTTATATTTGTAACACAGGGCTTTTAAAGTGAGGTGCGACACGTGAACATAGAGGACCTCAAAACCTATTTGGAGTGGGGCGTAAGGGCGAAGAGCGTGTTGGGCAGGAAGATAGACCCGCTGGGGACAGAGTACGACATCCTGGAGGACGTGGTGGCCGAGGTTCAGACGATAAGGCTGGCACAGAGGGAGGTAGTCGCTCCCGGAATGGCTAAGGCTTGGAAGCAGAACATCGTCCAGGGCGCGGTAGCCTACTTCAGGGACAAGGTGAAGAAGGACATAATGCCAGTCCAGTACGCCAAGGACGACAACCTGATAATTGAGCCCCTCTACAGGCCGAAGATATTCAACATGACGTCCTTCACGGTTACATGGAGCGGTGTGACGCCGCCCGCCGCCATCGACCTGTTGACTCCTGGAGGTACTGGAGGCGCTTACAACCTCCAGACCGATAAGGAGATAATAATCCTGACGGACATCATAGCTCTTGACGCAACGCCTGCCGTTAGCGAGATATTGGTTACTGTCGACGGCGAGACGCAGAGACCTGTGGTTCCAAGGAAGGACTGGTTGGTGACAGACTTACACATCTTCGAGCTTCCGTTCCCGGTCGTGGCAGACATCAACATAAGGCTTCAGGGCAGGGTTGAGAGCGCCAGCGGCTCCTTCAGCTACCTGCCGATAGGGATACACGTGGCGCTTGGAAGCGTCCACGCGAAAACTCTAGCCTAAGCAATGGGTGGGAGGTGAACACAACAATGCCACTCAACCCACTTTTTAGCGTTAAGAGGCACACTCACACAATAACGTTCAGCCCCCACAGTCACGACGCTGTGACCACCGGCACAGGCTCGACGGCAGAGGCGACATCAAGCGTCAGCTTGAGCTACGAGTACTACGACAGAGGCTTGCCCGGGCACCTGCCGGGCGACCCGGTACACACGCATCCGGTGACAGTCAGTCCGCACTCCCACGGAGGAGTCACCGCCGGAACGGCTAGCACAGACGGCGTAGCCTCTACGGCGACGGTTAGCAGTGAGTATAGAGGCACCGGATTGCCTGGCAGACTGCCAGGGGTTAAGCCGCATACGCATAAGGTGACGGTAAGCCCTCACAGTCATGGCGGCGTAGCCACCGGGACCGGATATACAGGCGATACAACTGAAACAGGCACCGTTGGGGAGGACGTCAGGTGAGCGACATGAGCGAGACAGCCTACTACGACTGGAGGACCCCCATACGATCTCTAGTGCTTAAAGAGAACTATAACTTCGCGCTAATCTTCCCGGTGGAGACACGCAAGGACAGGATGAGGTTCGAGCTCTACTTCTTCAGGGTCGCTAGGGCCTATCCGCTGGAGAGGGTCTACGTGCTTCCTGAGATGGCTCCGGGAGAGCTACGGGACTTCACGTACCTCGGTGAGGGTGGTCTGGGGGCTGGGGACGACATCTTCGCCATGAGCGACGAGAGGCCGTTCAGAATCCTGCACTTCGGCGTCGGCGTGGACCCAGCCAACGTCAAGGTGTGGAAGCAACAGCCGGCTGGCTACACCGCGACGGGCTGGAGCAAGAAGACCCCGACCAAGGCAGGGGACTCGATAGACTACTTCGACGGGAACCTCTCGCCCTTCGACGAGCCCACCAGGATTAGTGAGACCGTGATGTGGTATAAGGGCTCCGTGTACTTCGCCTTCAGAAACGACGAGCCGATAAGCGTCACCCCGAAGCTCCACATCCTCGGGGCGGGCTACGACGTCTGGGCAATCACAGACAAGGCCGTGGCGGACAAGATGGTTAGGGGCATTATCCCGTGCCGCTTCCTGTCGGTTGGGGGTCTGTACGAGGGTCAGTTCACCGTTCCGGACGAGTGGTCCGGGAAGGCGTTCCAGTACGACCTGTCCACGGTAATCAACTTGATTAGGGGTGGTTAGAGATGTCCGAGTTCAACATTATAGCCACGGTGGGCACCAGCGAGGTGGAGCTGGCGCCGTATCCGGGAGGCTCTAGTGGGACGGTTCCCAACGGCAAAACCAGGATGATTTACGCCATCATGCTCAGCAACTCGGCGACGAGCGCCAACACTGTGACCTTCAGGATATATAGAGGAGGCTCCTTGGAGAAGTCCTTCAGCTTTAACCTAGCCTCTCCGGGAGTCTTCAGCGCAGTCAATCCCAAGGACTCGCCCTTGCTGGCCATACCCTCCGGGAGGACCCTTAAGGCAGTTGCGTCCGCCGAGAGTGTGGACGTCGTCCTAGCCGGCTACGACAAATAGCCCCTGAGCCTAAACCTCTTTTTTGTTTTATTTTATTGTGTTACAGGTTTTTTGTTTTGGTGATAGGTGTGGCAAGGTCTTTGATAGGGGATTTCGTGGATAAAATCGTCCCGCCGGGCACGGACGTGGCTCTCAGGTACACCTTCAGGAGGAACGGGAGGGTCTACAAGCTCTACCACTACGTCTCCTCCCTCTGCGACGTGGCGGTCTACAACTCCGGAACGCAGGTGTTCCCAATGGACGGGAAGCTGAGGGTCTATAACGTCTTCTTAGTTGTAGACCTCCCGGAACCTCTGGAGTTCAAGGCTGGCGAGGAGCTTCAAATCTACTACGAGAACAATTCCGGGGGGAACGTCAGGGTTGTCGCGGGCTTTACAGGAAAGTACGATTAGGGAGATGGCGGAGAAGCTGGCCAAGGGAGTCAAGCCCTTCATCCCTCCCAAGGTCGTCAAGACATGATCCCGACGGCAGACAGGCGTGTCGGCGGTGAGGCGTCTAGGCTGGTTTTGAGCACATATTTAGGTCCCTTCACATACCTCGAGGTCGGCAGTAGAGGTGAGCAGATAGCCAGACATCCCGGAGTGCCCTTCTATCCAATCCGCTTCGTCAAGTACGGCAGGTACTTATACGTTCTTGGAACCTACCCGTCCAGGTTCGACGGGTCCCACTTCACGGCTCTCAGCCTAAGCCCGATGACGGTGGTAGCTTCTGGAGGCAATGTCGTTGGCGACAGGCTTATTCTGTGCGGTCCTGACTTCCTCCGAGTCTACAACGCCGGGACAGGCAAGCAAGTGGCTTCCTACCGCGACTACGCCCTGCTCTCCTACTTCAGCCCGTACGGGAGCGGCTACGTGGGGTCCAGCTACAGCATGGTGGTGAGGTCCGACAGCTACTTCAACCCCGTGGAGCTCTTCCCGGTTAAGGGCAGGGTGGTTTATCACGCCGTCTACGACGGGAGCTACTACTACGCCTTAGAGGATTTGATGTGGGTCAGGAAGTACACTCCCGAAGGGAGGATGGTCGCAGAGAGGTTCCTCTACTTCACTATTTGGCTTGACTTAGAGCCGGAAGGGCTTTACGTGGTCTACAACGACGGTGTTGCTAGGCTGGGCGGAGACCTTGACGTAGTCGATAAAATCCCGCTCGGCATCGCTGGCAGGACTGCGGTGTTGGGGGGCTACCTGTACGTGTCGGGCGAGGACAGAGTGATGTACAAGCTAGACAAGTCCACCAAGTCCGTCGTGGCTACCTACAGAACGGCGTACGTATTCAACTCCCTAAAGACAACTGACGACGGATATCTAATCGCCGTTGTCTCGGACGCCAGCAACAACACCTACATCAAGATCTTCGACGCGAACATGAACGAGGTAAGCTCCTACTCCGCCAGCGACATCCCGTACGTGGCGTACGCCTACGACGCCTCCAAGGTGCCGGGCAGGAATGAGATAGCCGTCTCCGCCCCTCCGCTCGGCATTGACTTCGTGTTCGACATGGCCAGCAAGCAGGTTACGTACGCATACGCCAACTTCTTCCCGTGGGATGCCGACTTTAACGGGAGCTACTACGCCCTAGCCCTCCCTGTGAGGGGAGTGGTCAGGGTCTTGGACAGCAACATGAAATTGGTTAAGGAAGTGGCCTTAGCCTCCCCCACCTCCCTGCGGTTCCACGGAGGCAGGCTTTATGTGGCAGATAACTACGCGAACGCCGTCTACGTCTTGGATGACTCCTTCAACGCTGTGACCGTCTACGATTTGAGCGGTCTCTTTAACGACTATCCTGTCTGGACGGTTGGGAGGTGGAGCGGCGGATGGTACGCCATAAATACCTTCTCGAAGCTTGCTTTCTTTGACGAGGAGTTCAGACCGATCAAGGTCATCCCGATAAGCCAGATAGGCGACCTGATAGCGGACTTCACGGAGTTTCAGGGAGGTCTCTACCTGCTGGGCAACAACACCAGCACCATATACCGCATAGCCTGGGACGGCAGGGTATTGGCTAGGTACACTGCGGGCTATGACTATTTAGATAGGGCGTCGCCCTCCCCGACGGGAGGTCTTCACGTCTACAAATCCACCAGACCTATAAGGCTCTTCAGGGACATGCAGTACGAGAAGGTGATTGCCTTCTACACCAACAAGTACTACCGAACCCCCTCCGGAACCTACATAGCGGCTACGCACACCTACGGCCCTACGGGAGTGATTAGGGAGTACGACAGGGACGGCAATCTAGTCAGGGAGCTCAGGCTGAGCGGCGTGATCCCGTTCCACGTAGCGCCCCTCTCGGACGGCGCGCTAGCAGTCGCCGACACGGTCTCCATGGAGGTCAGGAAGTACACTTGGGGAGGGGCCAGGCTGTGGAGTGTGAAGTGCGCCGGCTCTCCTTACATCGCACCTAAGTGGAGCTTCAGAGGTGTGTGGCTCTACGGCTACGGCTACGTGAAGTCGATAGACCTGGACGGCAATGTATCTGACTTCGTGGTTGAGGAGGGCACCATGTTCAACAGCGTCTTCGAGGACAGGCACTACGTCTACGTCCTTGAGCTACATCCCAAGGCAAGGGTGAGGAAGTACACGAAGGACGGGAGGTACCTGGAAGACGTTTACGTGGTTGAGGATGTAGGAGGTCCCGTCTGGCTCGCCGGGGACGTCGCCGACCTTTCCCAGCCTCTCCACGTGTTGAGGCAGTTTAGGTAGTTTAGTGTGTTACACATATGTAAAACTAGAGTAACAGGTGGCGGCAATGTCCCAGGAGGTCAGGCTCTACATCCGGGGTCCTTTGGGGCTGTGGCCCTTCCCGCTCTTGAACGCCTTGGTAGCTGTAATCACCTCCCTGGCGAGCCTCAGGGCGTCCCCGCCCCAGCAGGAGTCAAGGCCCAGGGCGAGAACCTACAACATCGTGAGGGACGAGCATGGCAGGATCGTTTCAATCGAGGAGATATGGGTCGAGTAGCACCGCCGACCCTGTCGAGGAGCTGATTAAGAGCCTCCCAATACCCCTCGCCCTCATCTTGGCTGAGGAGCTTAAGGACGAGTTGAGGGAGGCTCTGGGCAAGGCGGGGAGGCTAGTCACCCGGACGGTCGTCATGAGGGACGTGGTTTTGGAGGGTGTTTCAGACCTTCTCAAGGTCTCCGGGAAGGGGAGGGTGAGGGAGGCGGTCATCGTCTCGGACACCACCTCCTACGACGTCTACGTGGAGGTCGACGGGAGGTCGGTGCTTAACCACTCCTTCGACGATCTAGCCCTCCTCTCGGACGTCCTGGAGTTCGTGGACGCGCTGAGCAGGAACGGCTCCTACCTTCTCCGTCTTTCGGAGCTGTCCTTCCTATCGGGCTGTGTTGTTAGGGTGAAGCCGAGGGGCAGTGTGAGACTGAGTCAGGTTCTGATAACTTACGACGTCTTGGAGTGAAGGAAAAAGAGGGTTAGGCTTTTCTACACTTCTTCACGACGAACTCGAACATCTCCCAAAGCATTTCGCAGAAGTCTGTGGCGGCGTCGTCGTCTACGTAGTTGGACAGCAGGTCGTAGCAGTTGTCTGCGAACGACCTCAATGCCTCCTCCAGCTCCACGTCCCTGTCCATTTTGTCTCCTCACATATTAAGTTGTAGAAAAGTTAATAAATGTGGGTTTTTATAAATCCCGTTTCTGTTGGAGTTAATAAGTGTAATACACTAAAGCCAACACGAGGTGTGCGGGTGTGAGTGAGGTAGAGGTGTTGAACTTCCTAAAGAAGAGTTTAGGCATTATAATCAAGAGACTGGAGGAGGGCGGAGTTCTGTCACTGCCGTCGTTCCCTGACCACGGCTTCGTGCCGGAGCTTGAGGTGGACGACGCAGGGGTCAGCCTGCCCGTGGGCGGATTGCTCTACAAGGTCAAGGTGACGGGGGACTACCCAGTGTACCTCAACATAGACAGACCAGTGGGAGGCGAGTACAAGGTGGTGTTCCCGGGGAGCTACTACCTGATCCCGAGGGCCGGCAAGACTCTGTACCTCAAGGCACCTCAGGGCTTTAAGACTAAGGTCTCCATCGAGGTGTTGAAGGGATGAGGATAGAGGTCTGCATAGACGTGGACGCCTCTGACTTGGCTGTCCTGCTGGCCCTGTCGAGGCAGGACGGGATGCCTCTGGACGGGCTGATCAAGAAGGCCATCGTCGACTACCTGGCTAGGAGGCTTGCGACCGTTCCCCCAGCCCAGCCGGAGCAGACCAAGAAGGAGGAGAAGGGGTGATAGGCGGTGGTTCTCGAAGTCCTTGACCCGGCATACCTCAAGCTAAAGCTCGAAAACTTGGACATAAGCTTGAGCACCCTCAGGGACGCCCTCAGGGGTGCGGACGGCAGGACATTGACTGACGTGTACAACATAATCAACAGCGTCTACAGCAGGATCGACGTGTCTTTGAGCACCAGGGCTTCGGAGAGCACCCTCTCGGCGTTCAGCGGCAAGTTCCCGGCCGCGGTAGCCCTAGCAGACAACTTGAGCAACCCGACGACCACGATAATTGGCGCCGCCGCCCTAGGCTTCGACGGCACGTACTGGCGGAGGTTGGTAACCGACACTTCAGGCAGGCTTAAGGTGGCTCTTGACTCAATACCTAACCCGCCCAACTTGGACATAAGCTTGAGCTCCTTGAGGGACGCGTTGAGGGGCACGGGCAACAAGACCCTGACCGACTTGGACACTGACTTGAACAACATCCTGGGCAGGCTTCCAGCTAGTTTAACAGCGGGCGGCAACTTCAAGATAGCGCTTCAGGAGGACTCGGTCGGTCTGCTGAAGGACAGCAAGATCCCGAACCCGCTCGGCGTCTTGACCGGCTTGGACGTGGTGGGAACCTCAACCAACGTGCTGGCAGTCATCCCCCAGACCCTTCCGTCGAGACAGCCGTACACGATCCAGGGAATAAGCGTCTCCACCACCGAGTCTTCCACCAGCATAGCCTCTCCCGGAGCCAAGATACTGGTGATAAAGAACAGGGGGGACGTGGACGTCCTGGTAGGCATAAACGGCACCGTCCCCGCCACGAACCCGCTGGTGGTTAGGGCGAGGACTGTGAAGATAATACCGCACAAAGGCGTCACGCAGGTCAATTATAAAGTAGCCAGCGGCTCAAGCACAATTGATATTGAGTACTACAACTGAGGTGGTTGAATGAGCTACGAGATACCTCTTCCAATGACTGACGAGCTACAGAGGAAGCCCATGCTGAACGCCGCGGAGCTACACAGGCACATAGAGAAAGCCGGTCTAAGCCCGATGGCTGTGGTTGTGGACAACGCAAACGCGAGGGTAAGGGTGTACTTCGATAGGGAGCTGGCCGAGAGGGAGAGGAAGAAGCTGGTCGAGACCGTCATGGAGTTCTACAGGAAGTGGGTGGGGGCTGAGAAGTGAGTGAGTACATAGATTTGACGTACTTGAAGGCACTGCTGGAGAGCTCGGCCTTCCTGAAGAGCGGTGGGGGTCTCAGCAAATCCATCAGCATTCCGAGCGACCTCTACGCAGTCGTCCCATTCATAGCACAGCTAATGATAGCTTCCGAGATACTCATAGAGGGTGAGGTGTATAT